>Ga0268262_10003113_pt1 | contig 18297 bp, 12 predicted proteins | sample TergutNc150P3_FD_190354 | JGI IMG/M metagenome (GOLD analysis project Ga0268262, IMG submission 190354) | Nasutitermes corniger P3 segment gut microbial community from laboratory colony in Florida, USA - Nc150 P3 (SPAdes) (version 2) | ecosystem: Host-associated > Arthropoda: Insects >...
CGTAAATTCCGTAAGAGTAGCCAAGCCCTACTAATTTTACAAGCGGCGGAAAAGTTGTAATCACGATAAAATTCGCAAGCCATTGAACAAGTCCCGCGACCGCCAAAGCCGCGCCTCGAATCCTGTTGTTAAACATTTCGCCGAGCATAACCCACATAACCGGTCCCCAACTCATTGAAAAAAACATTATGTAAATGTGAGCCGAAATTACCGCCGCGTAAGCCGAAACGCCGTGCAAAACAGGATAACCTTTTGCGTCGATTTGCGCCATCCCGAAGATAAACGACATCAAAACCAAAAAAACGAACATTCCAGCGCTTCCTATCAAAAGAAGCGGTTTTCTTCCCGCTTTGTCGATTGCAAAAACCGCTATAAACGTCGTGAGAAAGTTTATGACGCTGCTAAAAACGCTCAATATCATCGACTGCTCTTCTTTAAATCCGACCGACTGCCAAAGCACGTTTCCGTAATAAAAAATTACGTTTATACCCATAAATTGATACAAAGCCGATATTGCCAATCCCGCGACGACAATCGGGTAAAGCCGCATTTTTTCTTTCTCGTTTTTACAAAAAAGGTCTAAAATTCTCGGCGCTCTTCCTACTAAAATCGTCTTTTGAATGTCTTGAATTTTAGTTTTTATTTTATCGGCGGCAATCAAATTTTTAAGGACTTTTTCCGCTTCGGCGATTTTATTTTTGGCAACCAAAAAACGCGGACTTTCGGGAGTAGTTAAAAGCAAAACGCCGTATAAAAACGCGGGAACGCACTCCATCCAAAACATCCAGCGCCACGCCTCAAATTTTAACCATAACGTTCTTTGAGCGCCGCCGCAATATTCTACGATAAAGTAATTGCTCAGCGCCGCCGTTAAAATTCCGGCGACTATCGCCAACTGCTGAAAAGTCCCAAGCCGTCCGCGCCAATTGCTGGGCGCGGTTTCGGCGATGTATCGCGGAATAATAATGTTCGCCGCTCCTATTCCGATTCCGCCGAGTACGCGCCAAACGACAAAATCGTATCTCCCGAAATGTGCGCCTAATCCTATCGCGCTGACGAAAAACAAAACCGCAGCCCAAAACATACACGTTTTTTGCCCGAAACGACCGGCGAATTGTCCGCCGAAAAACGCGCCGAGCGCCGCGCCGATTAACGCAAACGAAACCGAAAGCCCCGTTTCCAACGCTCCCAACGCTAACTTATTTTGAATGGCAATCACAGTCGCGTTCATTACCGATATGTCAAATCCGAACAAAAAACCGCCCAGAGCCGCAATCGTCGCAATACGAATCGGATACAAAATTGATACTTGTTTGTTTTTCGTCATAAACTCTCCAACTCCTGATTTATATGCCGTGTAATAGTAAATCTAATTTATTTCGGACTAATTTGCCATATTATTTTCGCGTAAATTATATTTACTAAAATAAGAAACGTTTGAATGCTAAAGCGGGTAAAAAAAGGAAAATGGTAGATAAGAGCATAAAACTTTGGGTAAGTTTTCAAAACTATGTAATGCTTGACAAATACCGAGAAACGTTTTTATATATCTTTTAGTGAAAACTTTCAAAAAAATAAAAATTTTTATTTTTAGGCAAATATTATTTTATCTGTGAAAAACAACGAAAGCAGGAATTTTTTTGTGATTAGAGCAGTTCTTTGCAATCCGTCAATTGACGCTTACTACAAAATCCCAAAATTCGGCGAACAGAAAACTTTTACATCGCTTGAAAGTTTTTCGTGTCCGGCGGGAAAAGCGATAAATTTCGCGAAAGCGGCGAAAATTTTGGGCGAAGACGTAGAAGTTTCGGGAATAGTTCCCGCAGACGACATATCAAAATTTAGAAAATTCCTTGAAAAATACAAAATCTCCCACGATTTGCTTGAAATTCGAGGAAGCGCCAGAATAAACGCCACGATTTTTGAAGAAGAGAGCCAAATCGCGTATCATCTCAACGGCGAAAGCGGACAAACGTTTGAGGCGGAAGGTTTTTCTTTTGCGGAAAAATTGAGCGCAAAAATCGAAAAAGACGATTTCTGGGTGTTTTCCGGCAGCGTTCCAAAAGGATTTGACGAAGAATTTTACAAAAAACTCATTTCAGAATGTAAAGAAAAAAACGTAAAAACGGCTTTGGACACACGCGGAAATCCGTTAAAATTCGGAATCAGCGCTATGCCGTTTTTGGCTGTCCCAAACGAAACAGAGTTTCAAGAATTGCTTTCTGACGAGATAAAAGGACTGCAAAACATAGTTCTTAAAGCAAAACGTTATAGCGATATGATAGAGTATTTTTTCGTGACGCTCGGAAAAGACGGCGTTATCGCGCTTCACAAAGACGAATGCCTGCTTTGCTGCGCGCCGGAAATGCAAAATCAGGTCAACGCCGTCGGCTGCGGCGATGCGTTTTTGGCGGGAGCGGTCGTGGGCTTTCAACGCGGATTTTCGTTCGGCGAAGTTTGCCGTTTAGCGACTGCGTGCGGCGCGGCGAACACGCTTAACGGCGAGCCGTGTAAAATCGATATAAACGCCGTTTGGCGGATAATGGAAAAAGTAAAAGTAGAAAGCGTATAGTTTATGGAAAAAATAGCGGTTATCGATTTCGGCGGGCAATACGCCCATTTAATTGCCAACAAAATCAGGAAGTTAGGCGTTTATTCGCAAATAGTGCAAAACGACGTTTCAGCGGAAACGATAAAAGAATTTTGCGGAATAGTTTTCTCCGGCGGACCGCATTCGGTTTATGAAGAAAACGCGCCGCACATCGACAAAAAAATATTGGAATTAAACATTCCTATTTTGGGAATTTGCTACGGGCATCATCTCATTTCTCATCTTTTGGGCGGTACGGTAAAGGCGGGAAAGCAAAAAGAATACGGAATTTCTTTTGTGCAAAAAGAGAATAAATCCGCTTTGTTCGACGGACTTTCTCAAAAAGAACAAATGTGGATGAGCCACGGCGACGAGGTTGAAGTTTTGCCCGACGGATTTGAAATTATCGCTAAAACTAACGAATGCCGTGCCGCGGCGGTGCAAAATTCGGATAAAAAAATATTCGGCGTGCAATTCCATCCCGAAGTGAACGATTCGATTAACGGACTCAAAATGTTGGATAATTTTTTAAGTATCTGCGGTGCGCAAAAGAATTGGAGCGCGCAAAATTTTTTCGAGGAATTGTCAAAAGAAATAATTCAAAAAGTCGGTGATAAAAAAGTGTTTCTACTCGTGTCGGGCGGAGTAGATTCCACAGTCGCGTTCGCGCTTCTCAACAAAATTCTGGGACAGGAAAAAGTGCTTGGACTGCACATCGACAACGGGCTTATGCGTCTTGGAGAATCGGCGGATATTATCGACTACATGAAAAAAAACGGTTTTGAAAACTTGCATATCTACGATGCAAGCGGCGATTTTCTTTCGGCTTTGGCGGGCGTTTTCGAGCCGGAAAAAAAGCGAGAAATCATCGGAAACAAATTCGTCGAAATCAAATCGGAAGCGCAAAAGCGTTTGGGACTTAACGAAAACGAATGGCTTTTGGCGCAGGGAACAATTTATCCCGACACCATAGAATCCGCCGGAACCAAACACGCAAGCAGAATAAAAACGCACCACAACCGCGTCGATATAATTTTGGAATTGATAAAAAAGGGTCTTGTCGTCGAACCGTTAGCGTCGCTTTACAAGGACGAAGTGCGGCAGTTAGGCGAAAATCTGGGCATCCCGCATAAATTGGTGTGGAGGCATCCTTTTCCCGGTCCGGGACTTGGCGTCAGATGTTTGTGCAGCGGTAAAAACGAAGACGAAAAAAGTGAAAAACGTATAGAAGATTTGTCCGAAACCGCCGCAAAATTCGGCTTTGAGGCGTTACAACTGCCCGTTCGTTCCGTAGGCGTACAGGGCGACGGCAGAACTTATGCGCATCCAGCGCTGCTTTTTGGAAATTACGATTACAATAATTTGGAAAACACTTCCACCGCGATAACGAACCGAATAAAAACGATAAACCGCGTAGTTTTTTCGCTTTTTAGCGAGGACGAAGACAAAAAATACCGGCTTATCGAAGGGTATTGCAGCAAAGAGCGTTTGGATAAACTGCGAAAAATCGACAAAATCGTAAATGACGCGATAATTTTAAGCGGCGAATACGAAAAGATTTGGCAAATGCCGGTGGTTTTACTTCCCATAGTCAATTCAAAAGGAAACGAAACGGTCGTTTTGCGACCGATAGTTTCAAACGAGGCGATGACGGCGAGGTTTTACGATTTGTCGCAAACCGCAATAGACGAAATAATAAAAAATTCGCGCAAAATTCAGGGAATAGGCGATATTTTTCTCGATATTAGCCACAAGCCGCCGGGAACTATCGAATGGGAATGAGAAAACAAAATTTGCTTAAAAAGCCGGTGATGCAAAAACACGTAATTTTTGAAAATTGTATAAATTTTGGAACTGAAATTTAGTATTTTTACTGCAAAATCACGGAGAAGACAATGGTAATTACGGGTTTGTCGCAATTGGTGCGCGATATTGAAAAATACGTTAGAAAAAAAAGAACCGCAGTATTGTGCCACGCGGCTTCGGTCGATGAAAAATTAAATCATATTATCGAAATATTGCTGAAAAAAAACGTTAAAATATCGGCGGTTTTCGGACCGCAGCACGGACTTTTCGGGCAGACGCAGGACAATATGATAGAATGGGACGGGCAAAACGAATCGGCGCTCGAACGATACAAAATTTATTCGCTTTACGGCAAAACGCGAACTCCGACGGACGAAATGCTCAAAAATACCGACTGCTTAATCGCGGATTTGCAGGACGTCGGCGCAAGACCGTACACTTATATCTGGACGCTGAAAGAATGCTGCAAAGTTTGTGAAAAATTAGGCATAGAAATTTTGGTTTTGGACAGACCCAACCCGATAGGTTTTTTTGACGAAGAGGGCGCGATTTTGCAAAAGGAATTTTTTAGTTTTGTCGGCGGCGCGGAAATTAAAATGATTCACAAAAAAACAATCGGGCAGATTGCAAAAATGTTCAAAAACGATTATTTTCCAAACCTGAATTTGAAAGTCATCGAAATGAAAAATTACGAAATAAATATGAAATTTGAAGAAACTAAACTTCCTTGGGTTATGCCTTCGCCGAATATGCCGACTACGGATACGTCGTTAGTTTATCCCGGGCAGGTTTTGCTTGAAACGACGAATATTTCGGAAGGGCGCGGAACTTGCAAACCGTTTGAATTTTTCGGCGCTCCGTTTATCAAACCCAAAGAATTTATCGAAACGTTTAGCAAATTCAAAGTAGATGGCTGCGTTTTGCGGCGGCACGATTTTATTCCGACGTTCAACAAATATTCGGGTTTTGACAATCGCGTCTGTGGAAAAACCGACGAAAAAACGCTGCAAAAACATAACTGCGTCGGCTTTCAAATTCACGTTACGGATTTGCAAAAATTTCGCCCCGTAAAAACGAGCGTCGCAATATTGAAATCTATCGCGCTGACTTCGCCGGACGATTTTGCGCTCAACCCGCCGCCGTACGAATACGAATATAAAAATATGCCCGTCGATATTGTCTGGGGAAATTCGGCGTTGCGAGAATTTTTGCTCGACGGCTCAAAGGGGGCGGGCGATATGGAAATTCTCAATATTACATAATTTCAAAAAGAGAAAAACAAACACAAAACTCCGATAATTGCACCCAGTATTATTCTGTAATATCCGAAAATTACAAAATTATTTTTTGAGATGTAATTCATCAAAAATTTTACCACCGCAAACGCCGAAACGAACGAAACGACAAAGCCGACGGCGATTATTACTATTTCAAACGAAGAAAACGACAATCCTTTTTTTACGATTTTCAAAAGCGACGCGCCGAACATCGTCGGGATTGCCAAGAAAAACGAAAATTGCGCCGCCGCCGCCCGCGAAAGTCCTAAAAGCAGTCCACCGATTATCGTCGCCGCGCTTCTTGACGTTCCGGGAATCATCGCCAAACATTGAAAAAAACCTATCGCCACGGCAAATTTTACGGGAATTGCGTTAACGTCCGAGATTTTTACCTGCAATTTTTTGCTTTTTTCTATCAAAATTAAAACTATGCCGTAAAAAATAAGCGCCACAGCCACAACGAGCGGGGTAAATAATTTTTCTTCTATAAAATCATCGAAAAGAAAACCGATAATCGCAGCGGGAATAACGCCGATTATCACCAAAAGCCATAAGTTAAGCGTTTTTTTGCAATGTTCGCCGCCTTGCCCAAAAGGAAATAATTTTTTCCAGAACAAAACGATTATCGACAATATCGCGCCTAACTGAATTATGACCTGAAAAGAAGCGACAAACGACTGATTTTGCGATAGTTGAATAAATTTTTCGGCTATAATCAAATGTCCGGTACTGCTTATGGGCAAAAATTCCGTAATTCCTTCGATAATTCCGAGAATTACCGACTTTAATATCGTTAAAAAATTCTCCATTTACTCGTTTCCCGTTAAAATTTTTCTAAAAATAATATATGTCCCACGCCAATTTTCACAAAAAATAAAAAAGTAGTCGAATAACTTAACCGGTCGTGAAGCATATTTGGGACAGACACGCATTCCCCTCCCCTCCCCTTCCAAAAAAACAGAGACGGAATTTCTTCCGCCCCTGCTAAAAAACCTCGATAATCACAGCAAAAACTATTTAATCATTATCTTATGCTGCAATACCGACGCGCCCGCCTGCTTAACGTTGAGAATTACCAAACCCTTTGCAAGATTGCTCGTTTTCAAATTCGTTATGTTTACGCCGTCCAAAGCATCGACGCTAACACTATTTATCAAACGACCCTGCAAATTGTAAAGTTCGGCGGTATAAACGCCTTTTCTCAAATTAAGAGCGATTTGTCCGTTTCTTATTCCGGCAAACGACATACCGACCGTTCTTTTAGCGACCTGCGAAACACCGACATTACCCGGCTTTTCAAACGTACCATCGGTGTTAAAATCTGTCCCCTGTCCAAACCATTCGCCGTCTTTGATAAGCAATGCCGAATGGTCTGCTGTTTTGAACGGATTTATGGAAACAGACCAAAATTTGCCGTCGTTGTCCATCTTTTTGGGTTTTCTTCTGGGCGAATTATCCGCACTTGTGTTAGTCGGATTTCCATCGTAAGCGACCGCAAGTTTGCTTACCGCCGTTCCCAAATTTACTATAACGCTTATCTCTTCTTTGTGTACATCATCGACGGTTTCGCCGCTTTTGATATTCAGTTTAACTTTCCAGTTTTGACCATCAGGCGTCAAAGTCGCGTTTGTTTCTACTGCGTTTGCCGTCATACGATATTTTACCGCTTCCGACGGAGTAATTACCGTAATCTTTCTTTGGTCTATCAACCCTTGAATGTGGCTAAGGTGGTCTGAAAGTTGTTTTTTGGTTATACCTCCCCACCAGCCGCCCTGACCTAATCCGCTGTTATTTATAGCCCACAAATCCGACTCATCGCCTTGATACCAAGCGCCGTCGTCAATGTCTGCTACCGCATGAAGTTCGCGAATCATATAGCCGTTCGCCTTGACGATTTCATCGACCATTTGATTTATACCCAAAAGTACGTGGGGATTGTTTGGATAAAGGTATTCCACCTGTGCGCTGTTCCCCGCCGTCCAAGTCGATTTGTTAATATAAAACGCATCAAAGTCCAAACGGAACGGATGATAGAAATCGCCCGACATAGGTTTGCCCGATTTTGCACCGCCTCTTGCGCCGACAAATTTACCCGCATCCGGATGATTTACGCCATGAAATAAATGATCATGCGTTTTTTCGCTGTAAGCGTCGTACGGATAACCGAAATATTCGCTTCTTTTGCCCTTGGCAAAATATTCGCCCGCCGTCGTAACTCTTTTGTAAATGTTGTTGTTGATAATAGCGTTCGCCGTATCGACGTTTCGTCTGGTTTGAGGTCCAGCAACGCCGGTTCCGCCGTCCCAGCCGTTTATGCAAAACAATTTAGCCACAAATCCCGGGCGTCCCTGGTCTAAATGAGTTACCAAACGTCCCGGAGTTCCGCTTTTGTCGCAGCCGCTTGCGCATCCGGGCGAAGTCCAGTCGGTTTTTACATAAAGTCCGTTATAGTAAAACGGATAATCGTCTAAAATTCTACCTTCGTCAAACCACTGAACTCCGGTCGCGGCGATATAACCTTCCTGATACCCTTCAAATTCAGAGGCGTTCGGGTTGTATTTTGTGTACGCCACATATACTTTTTGCCCGCCTTTAAGTTCTACTGTTTGAATTGGTATTCCATTATATGTGGATTTCGGAGTAACTCTAACGTCAGGGTCGTTCCAGGGATAACCGGTAGCGGGGTCGTATCCTGTCCAATACGCCGGCATTTCGATGGTTACCATATCGCTTTCCGCCTTAATTTTCCAAGTCGCATTTTGCCACACACTTCCAACCGTCTTTCCGTCATCAAAAGCGCCGTTTGCTGTTTTATCGAATAATATGGGATTTCCGGTATTGCTTATTGCGTTGGTATCAATTGTACCATTCCATGAAGAAGGTCCTAAATCTACCGGACCGATAACTTTGCCGAATGAACTTGTCGCCGTAATCTTCCACGTTCCTACGACTTCCAATCCGCGAACCGACGGCGGAACAGCGGGGTCGGTTTCGGATACCTTTTTGCCGGGATAATAAATCTGCCATTGGTCTGCCGCAGAAGTATGGTCTATGGTGTGATTAAACATTTCTTGTCCATCGGCAACCATCTCAATCGCCTTTTTCCAGTCCTCGTCTTTGGTTTTCCCTACGATAATACCCCACGCCATTTTAATATCGGGAAACGGTCTGGTCGCTTCCCATCCGGGCAGCACCGATTTGTCAAACGGCATACCGCCATAGTCGTCCAAAGTAATTGAATACGCGCCGTTTGCCGCGTCCCTCCAAGTCGGAACTTTCGCCTGACCGCTTGGAATGCCATTTAGCGCAATAGAGCCGTTGTCGCCGTTCCATGTAACAGCCGTAAAATTAGGTCTGCCGCCGCTTGCCGCAGCCGAAAGCGAATTGATTAAAACCCACGGAGAAGTTCCGCCTTCCGCCGCAAATTCCCCTGGTTTTGGCGAACTATTCGGTATATACACGATATTGCCGTTTGCGTCCGTATTTTTTTCTACCGGTCCAGCCGCAAATTTCGCCCACCAGTAAAGCGATTTGCCGTTAAATGTGCCATAAGAAACGGTATCTCCTTGACCTAAAAGATAACTGCCTTTGTAATTTGTATTCTCGTTCCAAGGCGCGGGGCTTTTGTAATCACCCGCATAACACATCGACGACATCACCATCGCGGCAATTGCAGCCGCACCTACATTTTTTAAGTACATAAATGTACTCCTTTCGTAAAAGTTAAAGATTAAACAATAGTTTTACACTACTTGTCAATGATAATATTACAGCATATAAAACGTCGCACGGGAAACACTCTGGCAAACTTTTTTCTTTATTTTATGTTAAATGAACGAAAACGCGGTATTTTTGTGAAACGACAAAATTTTGCTGTTTATTTTTGCGCACAAAAAATTACAATTATTCTAATTTTTCACTCGAATTTTTTTCCAAAAACCTGACAACGAGGCAAAAAATTGCGCATACAACAAAAAAACGTGCAAAAACAAAATAATTTTATTGCAGAGGAATGATGCTGTTAGTTCCCAAGTCCAGCCCAAGTATTTTTTTCATAACGATTTACTCCTTCATAATCTTTTAGTGAAAACTATCGTCTATACAAATAAAAAACTAAAAAAAATAAAAAAACAGAGACGGAATTTCTTCCGCCTCTGCTAAAAAACCTTGATAATTACAGCAAAAACTATTTAATCATTATCTTATGCTGCAATACCGACGCGCCCGCCTGCTTAACGTTGAGAATAAACATTCCTTTTGAAAGATTATTCGTTCTCAAACCTGTCGCGTTAACGCCGTTAACCGCGTTAATATTCTGTCTTGCGACCAAACGACCTTGCAAGTTGTAAAGTTCTGCGGTATAATTGCCCGCGTTAAGACGAAGGTTAATCTGTCCGTTTTGTATTCCCGTGAAAGCCAAACCGTTTGTCCTTTTGCTAACTTTTGCAATAGGCACACAAGGATTTGCCGTCGGATTCAAGAACGGGTCACATTCTTCATCTCCGCCGCTACCGTCAACGCTTACGTCAGGTCCCTTCCATTCAGGTTCGTTGAAATCCTGACCGCGAATAAGTTTTACTTCGCCTACGAACGGATTGAAGTTAACCGCCCACGCAGAACCGTTACTGTTAAGTTTCCTGGGCGCCAAACGCGGATTTCCGCCGCTTGTGTATTCGACGTTCAATTTGTCGGTCGCGTCAATTCCTACGATAACGGAAATTTCGTCTCTTTGCTGTTCATGCATTTTGGTGCCGTCGGTTGTCGCTCTTAGTGTGTAATTCTGTCCGCTTTGGGTAAGAACAGGATTGCTCGTCGCGTTAGCCGTCAAACGATATTTTACCGCTTCGGAAGGAGTAAATACCACCAAATCGCCCGCGTCAATTTTTTGTTTCAGATATTGGTAATGCACACGAAGTTGATTTTTGGTTATACCGCCCCACCAGCCGCCTCTCGCCGCAGACGGAGAGTTAAGAACCCAACTATTCGATTCATTTTCGTTGTATTTTCCATTCGCGTCCAAATACCATTCGCCATCGGGAATATCCGCAACCGCGTGGAACTCGCGAATCATATAACCCTTATGATAAATAATCGAATCGACCATTTGATTCAAACCAAGCCATACGTGCGGGTTATCGGGATAAACCCAGCCAGCGCCGCCGTTGGCGGCAGTCCATTCCTTTTTAGTGATGTAAAACGCGTCAAAGTCGATTGCGTACGGATGGAAAAAGTCGCCTTTCATAACTTGGGGAGTTTTAGAACCGCCGCGCGCCTGATAAATTCCGTAACTGTTCAATTTTTGGTGCGTTTCCAAACTGTAAGCGTCGAAAGGATAACCGAAATATTCGCATCTCTTGCCTTTTATGAAAAATTTACCCGGATTTTCAATTTTTTCATAAATCTGCCTGTTAATTTCCACGTTGGCATCTCTCATATTTTTTGTGAACTCTTCAGACGTCCACGCTTTAACGGTAAAGACCTTCACAAGCATACCGGGTGCGCCTTGGTCCGCTTGGCAGGGTTTTTTAACGTCGCACGGATTTTTTCCAGAGCAATTACCTGTCGGGTCTTTACCGCCGTCCGACCAATCAGTTTGCGTACAACCGGCAGGTACGTCCGCAGGATTTACCCACCAATTATTTTCTGCGTTTTTCGTATGTTCGTTCCAACCTTTTTCACCGTAGGTTTTAAGTTGGTTCAAATCAAACCAGCCCGCGTCCGCAGCAGAGATAAATCCTTCGTTTTTAATATCGGCGGAACCGTCCGTAGGAGCGCCTGCCCAATTGTCTTTATGCGTGTATTGTACATACAGGGTTTTGCCGTTCACATTTATTGCTTCGGTGCCGGTTTTCGTGGTTATTTTTAACCCTTCTGCCCCCGACCTAAACGCATTTTGCGTCCAATAAACTTGGTCTCCATTAGTGCTTTCAACCGTTATCAAGTCGTTTTCAAGTTTAAGTGTTCCGGGTGCAGGCCAATTCATATTTCCCGACGGGTCGCCCCAAAGTCCGACTACTGTCAAACCGCGGATTTCATAAGGAATAGACGGGTCGAACGCAGGGACAGTCGTTTTCGGGTAGAACCACTGATACTGGTCTGCCGCAGAGGTGTGGTCCCAGGAGTGGTTAAACATTTCGTGTCCGTCTTTAACCATTGCAAGCGCGTTTTCCCAAGTGGATTCGTCCATTTCTCTAACGAAAACGCCCCAGGACGTTTTAATTTCTTCAAAACCCTGTTCTTTTGCGAGTTCATAAGCGGGAAATATCGCTTTTGAAAACGGCATAGAACCTATATCGTCGTGGGTAAAGGAATACGCGCCTTTTGCTCCGTATCTCCAAGTCGCCACTTTCGCCTGCCCGTTGGGGATGCTTCCGTCCCATCCCGACCATTGATAATCCACTCTTCCGTTTTTCGACATTGAATACGAATTGATAAGCACCCAAGGAGAAGTTCCTCCTCCTTCGCCAAGTGCGCCGGGTTCGTCGCCTGCGGCATAGAATTTAGCCCACCAGTAAAGGTTATTTCCGTATTCGTCTTTTTTGTGTTGAACCGTATCGCCCTGATACTTCGTGTAGTCGCCGGCGTATGTTTTTGTCGCATCCCACGTAGAAAACTTGCCAAAACGGGTTTGTCCTCTTTTTTCTCTTTGCTGTAAAACCGCTTTGCCTTTCAACTCCCTTTCCTTGTCAATCTGAAATCTCGCGTCATACATTGACGGCAAGTGAGCGCACACCATAGTCGCCGCCGCGGCAATCGCCATCGCAGGCAACATCCCTTTGTTTCTTCTCATAAAACATCTCCTTTGTTTATGTTAAAAATTTCCAATTTTTCCAAAAAATCCCGCGCTATTTAAGCATTATCTTGTTGTTTAACAGCGCCTTACCGTCCTGTTTCACATTGAGAATAAACAATCCTTTTGAGAGATTATCGGTTCTCAACCCCGTCAGATTCACGCCGTTTACCGCGCTTATATCCGCTTTGCCGACCAAACGTCCTTGCAGGTTGTAGAGTTCGGCTGTATAATTGCCCGCTTTCAAATTAAGCGCTATGCGTCCGCTTTGAATTCCGACAAACGAAACCGCCGTTTGTTTTGTAATTCTGCCTTTGTCCGCTATCGCCGTCCAGTCAATATCCACATCGTCGGGATTATCGCTCACGCCTTTCCAATCTCCGTTAGGAATAAGGGTTATTTCCCCGTTAGACCTGAACGGATTTACCGAAACCGACCATACTTTGCCGGCGCCGTCCATTTTTACGGGTTTTCTGCGGGGCGCTACGTCCGTGCCGGTTGCGTTGTCGTTATATTCTGCCGCCAAAGTGTTGCAGGAAGATTCCAACGAAACGATTACCGATATTTCGTCGCGGTATTTGTCGTTGATATTTTCGGTAGTCGTCAATTTGAGTTTGTAATTGTTTCCTTCTTTGCTAAGCGCTCCGTTTTTGTTGGTCGCGTTTGCGGTCATACGATATTTTACCGCTTCCGACGGAGTATAAACCGTTACTTCGCGGTTGTTTATTTTCCCGTCAAGATACTGATAATGCGCTCTCAACTGGAACTCGGCTATACCGCCCCACCAGCCGCCTCTGTCGGCTCCGGCGTCGTTAATAGCCCAAGTGTCGGGATTGCCGCTGTTATTGTACCAATCGCCTTTATCTTGACGAATGTTCGCGACCGCGTGAAACTCGCGAATCATATAACCTTTGGCGCTTATTACGTCATCGACAAGTTGGTTAAGCCCCAGAAGTACGTGCGGATTGCTGGGATAGATAAATTTTCCGCCGGAACTCGCCGCAGTCCAGTCCTTATCCTGAATGAAGAACGCGTCAAAGTCGATTCTATACGGGTGATAGAAATCGCCCGGCATAGGAGCGCCGGATTTCGCTCCGCCGCGTGCGCCGACAAATCCTGCGCTTTCAAGATATTTGTGCATTTCTTCCGAATAAACGTCGAAAGGATAGCCGAAATATTCACTCTTTTTGCCTTTTGCAAAATAAGAAGTCGCGCCGACTTTGTTGTACAAACTTCTGTTAATAACGTCGTTGGCTTGTTCAACGTTTCTTTTCTTGGCATCCGGGTCCCATCCCATAGCGCTATGTACCTTCAAAATAAAAGCGGGACGACCTTTGTCGGCTTCAACGTATGTTTTACCTGCATTAGGCCCGTCTGCAATTATCGCCTTGTTGTTGTACCATGGAAATTTGGCTTCAATATCCGGCTTGTCAAGCCATCCGGCAGCGTTTACAGATACTTTGCCTGCGGACTTGTTCACATACATTTTTTGTCGAGTCGCGGCGATAGTTTCTTCCGTTGTTCCGTTTTTAACCACGATTTTCATAATTCCGCCGTTGGGCGCTTCTTCGTTCGGACTCATTCCTTCCCAATACGGAAAAGCGTAAATGTCCACAAGTTCGTTGCTGGCTTTGAGCGTGTCGATATAACTGCCTTTTTCGTAGTTAGGTTTATCAAGCGGACCAGCCCAATCGCCGTTTGCGTCCTTAAACACTTTATCCCCGTTTTTATTGTAATCTTGAAGGTCAACTTGAGCAGACCAAGTATTTGTTTTGGCATTGTGGTAACTGATTTTCCATGCGCCTACGACTTCAAGTCCCTGAACAATCGAAGGAACGTCTGGGTCGGTCGAAGACAACCTTTCGTTGGGATAATAAACGCTCCATCTGTCGGCGGCGGAGGTGTGGTCCATAGAATGGTTAAATATTTCGTGTCCCTGAGCGACCATTTTTTTCGCCTGCTGCCAATCGTTGTCGTCCATAGCGCCTACATACGCGCCCCACGACTGCTTTATTTGCGGAAAGGACTTTGCGACATCCCAGCCCGGCTGTATAGACGTTTCAAACGGCATTCCGCCGTCGCTGCCCAAATCGTCGTGCGTCATAGAATACGCGCCTTTGGCACCGTCTCTCCAAGTGGGAACAACCGCCCAACTGCCGCTTTTGCCGTCCAAATCGCCAGCCCATCCCGTCCATTGATATGAAGGAGTTCCCGTCGCTACGGCGGAAAGCGAATTGATTAAAACCCACGCCGAAGTTCCGCCTTCGGGAGGAGTTTCGCCCGGAATGTCGGTAGGTGTCGCAGCAAACTTAGCCCGCCACCAGAGTTTTTTGCCGTGCCAGTCGCCGTGCGAAACCGTGTCGCCCTGACGAATGGTAAAATCGCCTTTGTAAGAGGAATCCGCACTCCACGGACCTTTGTTTTTGTAATCCGCTCTAATTTCGCCGCGAAGTCCGCCTGTTCCCGCGCCTCGTGCGCCGAATCCCGTTTGTCTGCTGCGTAAAGAAGCGTCATGGATTCCCGGCAAATGCGCAAAACCCGCCGCCGCAAGAGAAATAACAGCGAAAGCCGTTATTATTTTGTTAGTTGACATAAAAAATACCCCTATCTAACGTTAAAAGTTTTTATTTTACTAATGTGCAAAAAGTACGGCTAATAAAAACGACCGTTTTAGTACCGCACTATTCTCAAAGTTAATAAAATTATTTCGTTTTTGCACGTTTTTTTTGTTGTATGCGCAATTTTTTTGCCTTGTTGTTAGATTTTTGGAAGAAAATCCGTGTAAGAAAATTACAATAATTCTAATATTTTTACGATTTCACGGCGAAATGGGAGTGGGAATTTTTTATCTGGCGGTTCTCAATAATGTTTCGGTAAAAGTTATTCGCGTATTATTATCGCACTAAAAAAATTCGCGATTGTAAAAAAAATTATAAAAACCTTGACAAAGGGTTGCCGCAAAAAGTGGTTTGTCATTTAGACGATTAACGTAAATATATATCTTTAATTCAAGAAGAATATGTATTTTGGCATTGACGGTCGGTGTAAAATCTAAATCTTTTTAGATTTTAAGATTAAAACAAATGCCTTAAATGGCAAAACAAGTTGATAAACGGGAGATTTGCGATATGTTTTTCAATGTTTTGAAAACAACAAACCCAAAAGGTTTTAGCGACGATGATTTTAAGTTCAAAAACAGCGATGTAAAATTAGATGACGTTGTGCAAAAAAACGGCGGTCATTTTATTATGTCCAATGCCGATTTGTTGTTTGACACACCACCCAAGAGGGCGAATAATGGCTGACGAAACAACGTTTAGTGCGCTTTACGACGATGTTGTAGAAGAATTAAAAAAAAACAAGTCCGGCGAACAAAACGATTGAGTTTTTGTACGATTTTTTCAACAATATGGACTCGAAGTTAAAGACCGAGTTTCGGGGCAACTATAACGGACTTGCAAACAAAGTTAGAGGAATTTATATGGAAGACACGCAGGGACTGTTGGACAGGCATAAGTGCTCCGCTTGTTTTATAGTGTCTTTTATGGAGTTTATGGATAAAAACATCAAGACATTGCCAAAAGACAGTCAAAAACTAACCCGCGAGGGATTTCTTTAATGGTAGGACTGACGATTTTGCGAACGTTTATAGAAAAGAGCGGCAAAATCCAAGACGAGAGTTTGAAAAGTTTTCTTAACCAAAACAACGGTTTCTTACTGCCTCTTAATGTTTGCGACGAGTATGAGTATAATAGAAATTGGAAATCCGAACTTCATTGGGCTGTAAAGAAAAAAAGATGTTTCCGTTGTCGTTAGCAAATGAATTGTTTCTTATTGAAACATACAATAGACAACAAGCGGAAATTGAACATTTGCAAAATGATATTAAAATGCAATTTGAAGAAATTAAACAACTGAAATATAAATAATCTTCTCTATCTTGCAGCGAATAGTATTTTCATTGTAAAAAGCGAGGCGGTTATGGAACGGACAATAATTTCTCTTGACTATGCAATAAAAAATGTTTTACGCGACAAAGCGAACTTTGACGTTTTGTCGGGCTTTTTGACCGAATTGCTTGAAAAAACCGTTACCGTTCAAGAAATTCTTGAAAGCGAAGGCAATGTTTCAAGCAAGGAACTAAAAGTAAATCGTCTTGACTTAAAAGCAAAAATAGATAACGGAGAATTAGCCGTATTTGAGATACAGTTTTTTGACCAGATAGATTTTCTTGGGAAAGTGCTGTTTAACGCCTGTAAAGCGGTCGTAGAGCAGGTTTCGAGCGGCGATGTGTACGATATTAAAAAAGTTTACTCTGTAAATATCGCTTATTTTGATTTGGGGGCAAAAAGAGAATACGTATTTCGCGCAAATTTGTCAAAATTTAGCGGCGTTCATTTTTTGGACGAATATATTCCGTTTTCTCAAAGTTTGAATCCTCCCTCAGACAGCGGGAATTTACATCCAGAGTATTATCTTATACTTCCGCGTAAATTTGACGAGCAGATGCGGAGTAAGTTTGACGAGTGGGTTTATACGCTCAAAAAGTCATCCGTAAAAAGCGAATTTACGGCAGCCGGCATACAAGCCGCCGGAGAGAAATTGGACGTTCTTAAAATGACGCCTCAACAGAGAGCGGAATATGAAAGATTACGGTTTGGAAATATGGATATAAAGAGTCAGTTTTATACCGCTGAATTGAAAGGCGAATTGAGAGGCGAGGCGAAAGGTATAGTAAAAGGCAGAGCAGAAGGCAAAGCAGAAAAAACGATTGAAGTTGCAAAAGAAATGAAACTTGACGGAATGCCCGTTGAAAAGATTTCTAAATTTACAGGTTTATCTATTGAAGAAATAGACAAACTGCAGTAAATTTTACTTTTGATATGTAATAATGTATATTCTGATGACGAAAACGTAATAAAGGTAAATGTTATTTCGGCAAAAGAACATTACGATTTAGTACGCTTCCGTCTGTCAATTATGACGTTTTTTGTTCGTCCATATCTTTAACGAATCTGCGAACCGTATTTCTATCCACATTCAAAAGCCGTGCGATTTCGGTAAAAGGAGTTTTGTTTTTCATGAGACCGCGAATTTCACATTCTTTTCCGAGTAATTTTCTGTTTTTATTTTTTACGCCCGCCGGATGTCCTAATTTTATTCCCTGCGCTTTTTTGCGCGCCAAAGCGTCTTTTGTCCTTTGCGAAATAAATTCTCTTTCCAATTCCGAAGAAATGCTGTAAGCCATAGCGAATATTTTCGACATAAAATTGTTTTCCAATTTGTAATTTCCTTTAATTGCTATTATTTTCACGCCTTTTTGGACGCAATCGTTAAGCACGCTCATAAGCATTAGCATATCTCTTCCCAGCCGCGACATTTCCGAACAGATAAGCGTGTCGCCTTTTTTCATCATACCTATCAACCTGCCGAGTTTTCGCTGTTGCACGCTGATTTTCCCCGAAATTATTTCTTTTGTCCATTTATTTACTTTCAAAGAATTTTTATCGCAATATTCCTCTATTGCGAACCTTTGATTTTCAACCGACTGCGTGTCCGTACTCACGCGGATGTAAGCATATAACATAAAGTCCCCTTTTGTAAGATTTTTTGAAAAAAACGCAACAAAAAAACGGTCGTTTTTATTAGCCGTACTTTTTGCACATTAGTAAAATAAAAACTTTTAACGTTAGATAGGGGTATTTTTTATGTCAACTAACAAAATAATAGCGGCTTTCGCCGTTATTTCTCTTGCGGCGGCGGGTTTTGCGCATTTGCCGGGAATCCATGACGCTTCTTTGCGGATGGGACGAACGGGAATTGGAGCAAAGGCA
>Ga0268262_10003115_pt1 | contig 18294 bp, 5 predicted proteins | sample TergutNc150P3_FD_190354 | JGI IMG/M metagenome (GOLD analysis project Ga0268262, IMG submission 190354) | Nasutitermes corniger P3 segment gut microbial community from laboratory colony in Florida, USA - Nc150 P3 (SPAdes) (version 2) | ecosystem: Host-associated > Arthropoda: Insects > Digestive...
CTTTTACCGGACACTTACTCTCCTGTGATTCTCAAGTTTGACACGAAAATGCAAAAGGATGAGGTTGAGGGAATTATGCAGATAAATTCGGATACAGGTTCAATCAAAGGAGATAAACACTGGGAAGAAAATAATCTTTACTTTGTACCCGTACAGGGATGGACGGCGGGAGTACGTTACACATTAAGTCTTATAGGAAATTTTCGCTCTGTTGATGGGAGAGAATTACGTATTGAACGTTTTATTTCGTTTTACGCAATCAACAAAAATTCACCACCTTCACTTAAACATAACATTCCCATAAACGGATCATCAATTGGAACAAATAATGCGGTTTTTGAATTTCATTTTTCTCGCCCAATGGAAAAACATACGGTGGAATCCGCCCTTACGCTTGAAGGGATTGGAAATAAAACTTTTGAATGGTTTGATAATGATAAAATATTAAAAGTTACCCCTGATAAACCTCTTTCTCCGTGGGTAATGTACAGATGGAATTTAAAAGACTCGGCAAAAAGTATTGACGGAGTGCCTTTATCAAAAATATATTCGGGTTATTTTACAACTGATTTAGATCAGACTTTACCTAAAGTGACAAACGTGTATCCTGCACTTTTTTCGGATGGCTGTTGGTATCCGACCGGAACAAATCTTGAAACCGGCTTGCGTTCCGGGCACGGAATAGCGGTTTCGTTTAACAAACCAATGGGGGAAAATGTTCTTCGTTCCCTGCGGTTTGAACCTTCCCTGACAGGTAGGGCAGAAATGTTATCTGAAAATAGCATTGTGTATATTTTTACTAAAAACCCCGAACCTGAGACAACATATACTTTAATTGTCTCAGGAGACACAAAAGACAGCGAAGGGTTAAAAATAGGCGGCGATTATAGATTAAATTTTAATGTCGATATTCCTTATTTAAATGTTCTGTCCATCACCGATGATAATGGTCATGTAATGGAAGATTTTTCATCAGCAAACAATATATTCCCTGTCCATGTCGATCAAGCGACAAAACAAATAACTCTTTCAATTCATTTTTCTTTAATCTTCGGTCTTGAAGAAAAACAAAATATGCCGCAAAAAATAACTCTTTCGCCGTTTTTCCCAAGAACTATTGATCCTTCAGCTTTATATTCCATTCTTTGGTTCTCTGACGATTATCTTATTATGCAATGGGAAGGATTAAGCGCGGGAGACGAAGCTCCCCACTATTACAAATTGACAATTCCCGGAGGGAAAAACGGGATAAATTCTAACTCGGGTTTTTATATGAAAGATGATGTGATTATTTATCTGGAGGTAATTAAATGAAAAACAAACTATACTTTTTTTTGTTAATTAATATATTTTCTTTTATTTCCTGCGATATACTAAGGTCTTATTTGTTTGAAGTAACATCATGGACTCCTGGAGGCGGTTATCAGAGTGAACCTGAGAAAATAATTATATCTCTTGTTTTTTCCAGTAATCCTGACAAGGCAAGTATAGAGAAATATTTTTCATTAACAGGAGACGGAAACCTGGTAAGAGGGACTTTTTTATGGAGTGGCAGAAAAATGATATTTTCACCATTTACGCCTTTAGAGACAAATACTGACTATACAATAAATCTTACAGCAGACGCACATGACACTGATGGGCTTTCCATGGATGAAGTTTTTAACCGCAGTTTTTCAACAAGAGCTGGAAATATCAGGCCTGTTCTTATATCAAATTATCCTGAAATGTATTCTGAAGTAACCGATGCAAGGGCGGAAATAAAATTGGAATTCTCCGTACCAATACCGGTAAAAACTTTATATGAAAATGTTTCATTTACCCCTTCAATGACGGGTATTTGGCATTTGGAAAACGAAGGAAAACTTGCGGTTTTTACGCCCTTAGAGCCGTGGAGCCAACAAACCCGTTACGAGATAAAATATTCCACTTCATTGACAGATAAAAATGGAATGAATATCGGGAATGATTTCTTGTGTATATTTACAACTAAAAGCGACATTGAAATTCCGTACCTTGTAAATGCAAAGCAAATCACAAATAAAAATGAATTAATTTTATTATCTCCAAACAAAGGTTATACCAGCGTTACTGAATCGCCGGTAGAGAACCACGATTGGGAAAAAGACGATAAATTGATGCTTGTTTTTTCAAAACCGGTAGACAGTATAACTGTTAAAAATTACATAAGTGTTGATGACGGTCCAAACTTAATAATGGAAACATCGGCAGGTTTTAAAACTGAATTTATTTTTAAATTTGACATTGCGCCGGCATATGAAAGCAGATTTACAATTAAGATTAAACCTGGTATTAAAGACGCGGCGGGTAATGAAAGTAAAGAAGAGTACAGCTTTAGGATTTTCGCTAACGGAAAATTTTCAAAACCGCCAACGCTTGTCGGAATCAGAATTCCAATGGCTCCGAATAGCGATACGGATAGAGAACTGGAATTTTATAAAATTGATTCTCTTTTTAGCGATTTTCCCATAACGAATGTAAATTATCCCTCCGGTGTAAAAATAAATTCATGGATTGAATTGTATTTTGAAACCGCTGAAGGAGCGTCTATTGATTTATTTTCCTTGATGGACCTTTTCCGTGTAGAAACAAGTAATAATGTAATTTCTTTTTCACCACGTCAGATTAAGAACACAAATTTTACGGAACAATATCCGCATAACGAAATGGAAGGCTTTCAAAGGATTGAAATTACAGGGCATTTAACCAACTCAACAAATTTTGGAATTGTAAATTTTCTAATAACGGCTGGACTTAAAGACGCTTTAGGAAATAAAAACGACAAATCTTTAAAAATATCACTGGTAAAGTAGGATGTTTATGAAAGCGATTATCACACTTTTTATCAGAAGACCCGTAACAGTTATTATGATACTGGCGGCGTTAATTTTTGCAGCTGTTTTTTCCCTTGTCAATATGCCTGTCAGCAGATTGCCGGTATTTTCAGTACCAAGAGTGACGGTAGAAACGCTGTATCCGGGTATGGCAGCTGATGAAATAAGAAGCATGGTCACCATTCCTTTGGAAGACGGTCTTTCTCCAATTAAAGGGCTTGAAAGAATGAGGAGCGTATCACGCGACAACAGGTCTCTTATCAGCCTTGATTTCCGTTGGGGTACTGACACGATGTTTGCTTCCGTTCTTGTCCGCGAGGCAATTGACGCGGTTTATCCCGGGCTTCCAGAGAGGGTAAGCAAGCCGACAGTAACATCGGCGGACACGGGGAACGAAGTTCATGCAATAGTGGCTGTTAGTTCACATAACGGAAACGGCGAGTTTGCGCGTAAACTTGCGGAATACGAAATACAGGCGCGTCTGCGAAGAATTGACGGAGTTGGCTCAGTGACGCTTATTGGCGGTGAAATAAACGAACAGCGACTTTCTCTTGACGTGCAGCGTCTTGCCGCCCTTGGCATCGCCCCCTCTGACTTTGCAAATCTTGTGGCGCAGGAAACCGCTGATATTCCCGCCGGAAACGCACGAGAGGGAAACATGGAATTAGTTGTTGTAAGTTCCGGGAAACCTGATTCTGTTTCTTCACTTTCACAAATTATTCTTCCTGCAAACAACGGCTCTTTTAAGATTGAAGACGTGGCGGAAATTTCCAACTCTACCGCCCGTCGGGAAAGCATTTTTATTTACAACGGTAAAGAAGCCACAGGACTTGAAATTTACCGCAGACCCGGCTCCGACCCTCTGCGTCTGTCAAAAGAAATAAAAAAAACAATTGAAGAGGCTAATTCCCTCTTTTCCCGTGACGCGAAAATTGAACTGGTGACAGATTCATCTTCATCGCTTATAAGCGGTATAACAGGTTTATTAATATCAGCCGCTCTTGGCGTAACGGCTGTAATAGCGGTTCTCTTGTTTTTTATCCGCAGAATAAAATACAGCCTGCTTGCGTCGCTTTCAATTCCCATTTCAGCCGCAGCGGGCATTTGCATTCTCAACGTTTGCGGAAAATCCCTAAACAGCATGAGCCTCGGCGGACTTGCAATGGGGATAGGTCTTGTTTCCGACATCAGCGTAATAATAATTGATCTGCTTCATCAGGCTTTTGAAAACAGACAAACCGTACCAGAACCGGAAGAAATCGGAAGCAAAGCGGCTTCTATAGCGGGATCAAACATCGCTTCTACTATTACAACATCGCTTGTTTTTATTCCTATTATTATGTTGCCTGGTCCTTTAGGCAGTCTCTTTGGCGACATAGCCATCTCCCTTGTTACTTCGGTAGCCGCAGGATGGCTTTACGCCCAGTTTTTTCTTCCTTCTCTTTATTCCATGTTCTTTGGTAGTCAGCTAACAGCCAATAAAAATAAATTTTCAGAAATAAAATCAGTTTTTACAAATGGCAGTCTTGAGAAAAAATATGTTTTTTTGCTTTCAACTCTTCTCCGCAGTTCAGGTAAATTTTTAACCGTTTCCGCATTATTAAGCGTTTTCGGCTCCTTGACGCTCTTAATGCGTCCGGTAGTTTTTATTAATCCCGATGAAGCGGAAGAAGTTCAAGTTTCGATAATCTACCCTCACGGAACTTTGTTGGAAACAATAATAAATGATTCTCAAAATAACTCCATAATAGTTTCAGGACTGCCGTCTGTAAAAATTGTTTATGGTATAGCGGGCGCGGAGGAAGGAGATGTTAGCAGAAGGGCTGATATTGATTATAAAAAAGAAGAGCTTATCCTACACTGTATTCTGAAAAAGGGATATAAACCGCAAAGAGCGTTAGACGAAATTAAAGAAACTTTGGAACAGCATAATAATTTTTCTTTTTCGGCATATTTTCCAAAAGACAGAATGGAAGTCCTTTTGGGATTATCGGCGGAGCGGACTTTTGTAATTAAGGGCAAGGATAAGGAAGAACTGCTTACGCGCCTTGAATTTGTACAAAATGAATTTTACTCAGCGACTACTGCGGTAAATTTCCGTCCGTGGGGAAAAAGGCCGGAGATACGGGTATACCCAAACAGGGAAACCGCAGCGTATCTTTCAATTCCCGCGTCGCAGATAGCGGAAACTCTCTACATTTTAAATGAAGGGGCAGTGACAACAAAGCTTGAAATTGAAGGCAAACCGCTAAATGTTCGCGTAACAGGAGAGCGGAAAACACGTAATAATTCTATTCAGACGCTTGAACAAATTCCGTTAAAATCAGGACAGGGAAAAAACGTATATCTTGGCTCTATTGTAAAAATAGAACAAAAAGAAGCGGAAGCGTCTCTTGCGCGGTTGGACAGATCCGATGTCGTCTACGCCGATATAACCGCAGTAAAGAAAATTCCGTCTTCCGTTAAAAAATTAACCGCGCAATTTTCTTGGTTTACAGGAGCCGATGAATCGGTATTCAGCCGCTACAAAAACTCTTTGATTTTTTACATTATCCTCGTGCTTGTCCTTTTATATATGACAATGGGCGCTCAATTTGAATCATTCTTGCTCCCACTTATTTTAATGTTAAGCATTCCATTTTCACTTGCCGGAGCCGGACCCGCTCTTATAATCAGCGGCTCAAAAATTGATTCAGGCGCGGTACTTGGATTAACCGCTTTATTCGGACTTGTTGTGAATAACAGCCTCATTCTATTTGAAATCAGCGAACAAAAAATTCGCGAAGGTCTTTCTGTAACAGACTCCGTTTGCAATGGAGCAAAAGAACGCCTTCAAGCGATATTGATCACAATGACAACTACCGTTTTTGCCCTATTACCGCTAATCTTCAGTCCTTTGGGAAATTCGCAAAAATCCATGGCGGCGGCAATGTTAGGAGGGCTGACCGTATCAACTTTAATTAGTCTATTTGCGATTCCTTTAGTTTTAATTCGGTATTTTAATTGGAAACTTCGCAGCGAGGACGTTATATGAAATTTATTAATTCCCGTTTAGAAAGAAAAAAAATGAGCCTCTGTATTTTAGCGGGAATCTGCGCTTTATCGTTATTTGTCATTGTTAATTCAAACATAAAAATTAAAGAAAACAAAGGAGGATCTTATGTAATAAAAATAAAACATTACGGTATTGACGCTAAAGAAATGGAAAGAAGCGTAACAATCCCTCTTGAGGATGCGCTTTTTTCCATTCAAGGCGTAATTGCCGTTCAAAGTTCCAGCGAAAACAGCCTGTCAAGCGTTTTTGTCCGTTTTAGACCAGGAACGCATGGCAGATATGAAGCGATTCGCGACGCGGCGCAAAGAATATATGAAACGCTTCCGTCATCTGCGCAAAGACCGGAGATTTTAAGTTCTAATAATTCAAGAATTCCAGTTTGGTCAGCGGCTGTTATAATGGACGATTCAAACAATGCTTCGCAAACGCTGGAAAAAATTGTAAAGCCGCGTCTGGAAAGTCTGGAAGGTGCGGGAGAAGTCATTGTTTCAGGGGTAGGATTAAAAGAAATTTATATAATACTTGATCAGGAAAAATTTAGCCTTCTTGGATTGGAGCCGTCAACGATAATGTCCGTTCTGGGACTAAATGATTCTATTTTTTCCGGTGGAATGGTCGTGCAAAATAACAGGGAAATAATTATTACAGTAGACGGGCGTTACCCGTCACTTAGTACTGTTATAATCCCGTTTGGAGAAGGAAAATATGTTGAGCTTTCGGATATTGCCGTTATTAGCGAAAGGGAACGGGAACCGGATATTCTTTCGCGTTTAAACGGGGAAAAAACCGCAAGTATTGCCATTATGGGAAGGCATGACGCTGATTTGCGTAAACTGTCTTCTGATATAAAAAAAGAATTGTCATCTCTTTCCCTTGAAACAGAATTTACAATTTTATCAGACCTTGGAGCGGAAGAAAGCGCGGCTTTTAAATCTGTTTTAAACGCAGCATTGTCGGGCGCGGTCATGGTCGCGTTAATAAGTTTTATGTTAAGTGGAAAAAACAATGTAAATGTCGCCGGTTTATTCTGCGCATTATCAATTCCATTAATATGTCTAATTTCAATCGCAATCCTAATGATGATTGGCTTCTCGCCCGACAAACTTCTTCTTGCGGGAATTACCGCCGGAGTAGGCACTGCAATTGACGCTGTTATTCTCTGCTCTGAAAAACTGAGAAAATGTCTTAATTATAAATCCGCGCAGGCGGCTTTATCATCTCTTACCGGGCCGCTTATAGCGGGAGGAGCGACAACTATTGTCGCTTTAATTCCGCTTTTAACAATGGAAGATAATTCAAAAATTATCACAAGCGCAATAGCTATTGTAACTGTCACCGCGCTAATATTAAGCCTTACGCTATTACCGCCGCTTCTGCTCTGGGGACTAAATACCAATAAACAAAAATATTTATTTAAAACTCCACAATTTTTAAACATTGCAGGGCGGCGTATTTCACATAACTTGTGCAGGTTTCTTGCCGCTGTTGTAAAATACTGTACCTGTTACCCGTTTGTAATTTTATCATCGTGCGTTATTATCTCTGTTTTTACAATCATTGTCTTGTCATTAAAAGGCGTAGACACATCGGGTTACGGCTCTGAAGATTCAGTTTACGCCCAAGTTGAATTTAACGGAGGACTTCACGCGCAGGAAGCAGATCGCCTAATGGCGGCTTACAGCAAACAGTTAATAAAACAGCCGGGAATAAAAAACATAGAAACAAGCGCGAGAACAGGCTCAGGTTCCCTTCTTATCTCTTTTGATCCTAAACAAACTCAGGTGAACCTTGTCAGGGAATTGGCAAGAGAAATTTATATTCCTGGTGGTTTCATATTTTTTCATGAAAGCTCAAGTCATGATAGATATTGGGAAATTTTTATTTATGGCGATGAAGATAAAAAATGCAGGGAATTTGCCGAGGAGCTTGCATATATTTGCGCGGAACATCCGTTGGTTCGCGAAAGAGTTCTAAATTTTAAACAGGGAAGCAATAAATTAATTCTGTTGCCGGACAGGGAAAAATTTGCAGAATCGAAAATTAATTTTTATTCCGTAGCTTCAAAAGTCCGGCTTGGAGTGTACGGCCCCGTAGCGTATAAAAAAATTGATCAAAACGGGGAAACGGACGTAAGAATCAGCACAAACGGAAACGGAGTGTATCAATCAAGGGATGGGGCTTTGAATTTGCTTGTTTCGGCAAAAAATAAAGAAGGTGTTTCTTATTTACAGATTGATTCCCTTACAAAGAAAAAAGAAGAAATTGAGCCGTCAAGCATCAGGAGAGACAGCCGCAGGAGATTTGCTTCTATAACAATTACTACTAAACCTATGGATCCCCGCCGGGTAAAAAAAGAACTGGCAGGCTTGTTCAAAAAACTGGAACTTGATCCCGGTTATTCCATAGAATTTGATCCAGATGCCATTAAACAAAGTGAAAATTTATCAGCAACCGTATTTTCTTTTGTTATGGCAATTATTTTCTGTTACATGATCATTGCGTCGATTAACGAATCATTTACCGTTCCATTACTTGTTCTTTCGTCAATTCCGCCTTCTTTGGCTATCCCTGACCTATTTTTGATTTTAACTGGAAACTCGTATAATTCCGCCGTCGCCTGCGCGTTTATTGTCGTAAGTGGAATGACAGTTAACGCGGCGATTTTATGCGTAGACGGTCTTCGCTCGAAAATTAAAAGGGGAAAAGAAAAATCAGCGTTAAGTATTTATTACGCTATCCGATTAAAGATACCCGCCCTTATTTCCACCACCGGTACAACCGTTGCCGGCGCAGTTCCGTTTCTTTTTCTAACAGAGGGCGCTAACACATTGATACGCACTATATCGCTTGTCAGCGCCCTTGGAGTATCATGTTCATTTTTCTGTTCAATTACTGTAATTCCATCAATTTTATCTATTACAAAACCCCCCGCTTGTGCGGGATAAAACAAAAAAATGGGAGATTAAAAAATGTTTAGTAAATTTAATAAAATAGTTTCGCTATTATTAACAATAATTTTTATAACCGGAATATTTCCACCGGTTGTTTTTGCGCAGCCGACATCAACGCCTCTTGGGGAAGTTAAAGGATTCAACAGAGCCGTTATAGACAGCCATTTTAGCAGGGCTGACAGGGAATTAAATCCCGAACGATGGCTTGCGCAAGCAGAATTTGGCGTAACGCAAGCGATATGCGCTTGGGAATTAATCGCCGGCAGTCTATACGAAAATCCGCTCCTTTATGAAGAAGCAAAAATACAAATAGTAAAATGGAGCGATGAAGAACTGGAAAAACGTTTTTCACAATGGCTCATGGGCAGGTTCTTTGGCAAAGCGGCTGAAGAAGCGCTGTTAAATCTGTCGTCAATGCTTAATGATTCTCAAAAAAATTATTCATGGCATCTTGATGAAGAAGGAAATGTCATTTTTGACGATAAGACCGGCGATCCTCTGGTAATACGTCCAAATGAAGAAGGCAGGGAATTTTCACATGATCTAACATTATGGCGTAATGAAACCGATGGCATTGTAAAAAATACGAGTGTTTCATTTAACAATGTCATAAATAATTTGTATCCAGAACTATTGGCATATATCCCTACTGAATCACGCGAATCAATAAGTACGCTTATTAATGAAACCTTTAACGCTCAAAAAAATGTTATTAAACGTGAGTTTGAGAACATCGCCGCCAGGGAAGAAAGAATTTTTACAAATCGGCGAACAAGGGATATATGGAGTCTGCGAAAAAAAAGTGATGATGAAGCCGCCAAAATATTCACAGAAAAATTAATTGCGGAAACGGATGAATCATGCAAAAGAGGCATTGAAGAACTAAACGCAAGAATAGAACAAGCTTCCGCAGGCGCAGGCGATCTTGCGCTATTGGGCGATGAGTGGCTTCGCTTGTACAAAGAGCAATTTGAAAGAGGGTTAAAAGCATGGGAAGACGCGGAAGAAAGATTTTTTATAAGGCGAATTGAATGGGAACAGGATTCTTTTAAATTATTTTCAGAAGGAGAATCCGTTTGGCTTTCAGCTTTTAATCAATTTGAAGAAGAAAGACAAAAATGGGAATTAAGCGCGAAGGAATTATTCCAAACCGGCGAAACCCTGTTTAAAAATATCTCCAAAGATTTTGAGAAAACTATTGCCGATGCAAAAAAAGAATTTGAACTAAACGCCTCAATTCGCATAGGAGAAGGAACAATCAAGGTAAAAGCATTAATAGATATGTATCTTGTCAGCTCTTCAGCGGCTATTTCCTCAATAGATAATATAAATTTCTGGCAAAAACAATTCAATTTTAACGAAATAGACGTAAAGAATACAAACTTTAATACTTGGATATTATCTGAAATGAATAAATTATGGAAACAAACAGAGTCGGCATATCTTAATAGTTCGGAATATATTAATGACAAGAAAAAATTAACAGATTTAGAAGAATCAAAAAATCCTGATCCTCACAGTAAATTAGCTAATTACAATGCTTATTTAAATATATTTAATAAAAAATATTCAGAATTATTTCAAGTACAGGAATTTTTAAAAGGAAAAACGTCATTATCCGAACAAATTGCTTTTGCAAAAAATACAAAAAGTGGATGTTTCCCTAAATATAAATTTGAAGCTCTTATTGAAATACAAAATTCCTACAATATGTATCTTTCATATATGGATAAAAGCCTTGATGCACGTAACAAAATTTATGAAAATTACACTGAACTTTTTGAAACAGGGGCGATAAAAGACATACTTTCATCTAACGCGTCAAGTGACGATTTTTATCTGGATGAATATCAGATCGCGTTAATTCGCGCAAAAGCGCTTGTTTTATATTGGGAACGAAAAACATCAATTGCGGAAGCTGTAATGGCTTATGCAAGCGAATTAAGCGCCGGAAGAATGACGGAAGCTGAGGGAATTAAAGCTTGGGAAGAAGCAAAAGCCGCTTATAATAAATCTCTTACCATTTATGAAACTGAATTAAACAAACTAAATAAAATAGGAGATGATATACAAGAACAACAAAAAATTCTAAACAACATAGCTGAACAAATGCAAAAAGAAGAAGAAAAACTCAATGCCTTATATTCGGATTATTCATCGCTTATCTCAATGTCTGTAGGGAATCTGGAGAATTTTTATTCTTTAGATTTCGATAAAAAATATAATAGTCTTGTTGAAAAATATAATTACTATCAGAAAACAGGCGTTAATTCAATTTACTATTCCGCGCTTGAATACGGATTGGCATGGGAAAATGCGGAACAGAGGGAAACTGCTGAAGAGATTAGAAACATATTGAAAACAAATAAAAATCTCTCAAGGGAAGAAATAACGGAATTGAATAACTATTTAATTTCCCTTAGTCCGGAGTACCAGAGTGAACTTTGGAATAATACTTATAATTCTTTATCGCAATTATTCAGCGATTATGATCTTCAAACAACAACTATATTTCCAGATGCTCAATCATTTTGTTTTGCAATCTTTAGCAGATCCGGAGACTTTATGGAAAATACGGCCAAATTCATGACGGATTTTGATAATTGTCTCCCTGAGATTCATACATGGCTGCAATATGAAATAAACAACTGGAAAGAATCTATTATTAACTATATTGCAACATTCGCGTTCTTTAATAATATTCAACCGGAGAAAAGCATAACGGAACTGGCCGATTTATATGATGATTTATTGGTTGAATATAATATTTTGTACAGAGCCATTACAGATAATGGTGCAACAGATCAAATGAATATCGCCCTTAATAATACTTATGATCAATTAAGAACAATTATCTATATAGACAAAATATATGAATCATGGGAACAAATAAAATTAACCGCATCAACAGTAAATGAAAAACATTGGCGTCAATATTTGTTAAATGAATATATTACAGATAATGATTCCTCTATTGTAACGGTTTCATCATGGGAAGCGGGTATCTTAGAGGACGCGTTATATTACGCTTCCTATTATACAAACCGTATTAACGATTCGTTAAATATTTATTCTTATAAGGACATGTATATTACAGATATAGACTCGGAAATATTAAATAATATATATGCGGAACAAATCAGTAAAATAAATTTAGATTTCAACTTATTAAATTCCCAATACGATGAAATAATTAACGCTGTAAAATTATTAGAATATTCAAGACTAACTCCAGATGTTATTAAAAATCAATTATCTGCAATCGAAAAAGCTAAAAATAATCAAGAAAGCGTGGTAAAGTCATTTAGGAATAGATATTTTACTGAAGCAAATATTTTTATTAATATCGGTTCTCAATACGATAATCAATATAATGTCTTAAAAACCGCTAATAACAATATCGATCAAAAACGTTTTGAATATGAAAAACAGGACGCCATTCAAAGATGGGCAAGCACTTCGTATATAAATACTGATAATATTAATCCTGCCGTCTGTAAGGAAAATTTGCTAAAAGCGCAAACCGTATTAAACGTACTTTCTGATATTTCAAACAACACTAAAGGAGCATCAAATAATAATCCCAAGTATGAAGCGTTATATGCCGCTTATGAACAGAGTTTTTTTAGAAATATTAAAGTAAATGAAGCGGTAGAAATATTATCAACCGCTTATACGCAAGAAAGAATGAACAATACGAATCTTTATCAAGAATATCAAAAATATTTGTTTGGGCTTGGAATAAATTTTAATTATCAGAATTATAATTTGCCTGAGTCCAAAAGCGAATGGAAAATAGAAAATATAATTACTATTAAAAACGGACGTTTGGCTTTTTCAAGAGATGGAGCAATGAACCTTATCGGAGTAAATTCAACAGAAGCAATGTCCATGATTGATTTTTTTTGCAATACTGAATCTGTAAACGGCGAATACTTTGATATAACCGATTATGAAGCGTCTCTTAGAGGTTTAAGTCAAAGATTATCCAAATATTTATATTCTTCTTATGATAAATTCACGCAATGGGCCTATGCGAGAAATTATCTTCTCTTAACGCTTAAAAATAAAAACAATGATGTAAAATTTTTAAATAATTATCTTTCATTAGCGGAGGAAATAAAAGAAGGGGGAACGCTTGGTTCTTCATATATCAAGCTGAGGCCTATTAGTAATACAATAAAGCTTTCTTATTATATGGAAAAAAATTTTTTTATTGACAATTATACTCAATTCCAAGACGCATGGAACGGTTTAAGCGCAGAAGAAAAAGCCGATCTTGAATTCTATACTATTCTAACATTAACAACAGGTAGTGATTACTTTGCCGGCTTTAAAGAAGTGTTTACTTATAAAGCTTATGAATATGCAAACAAAAAGGTTTTAAAATTTTATAGAGAAGCGCAAAATATTTTAGATACATGGTTTTTATTTCCTGAATCGTTAATTTGGCTTGAAACAAGAGATGTAAATAGAAGCACATATAAAAGAATAGAACCGCCTTATTTGGAAACAATTAATATTGTATTTAACTGGATTTTTGGATTAAATAATAATTTAACTTCCATTAAAAATTTATCCAACTCATATAACTTATCATGTAAAAAATTATATGATCTTGAAGGAATAAAAACAGAAGGCTCAAATATTGTTTGGGATGATATTAATAAATCTCTTTTAAGAACCAAAATGAAACCGGAAGACATTGCCACTTTACAAACCTGTTGGAAAAAAATGCAAACAGACAATGCAAACATGGAATATAAAAATGTTTTTGAAGCGATTATGGCTCTGCAAAGATGGTCAGATAATGAAGTATATTACGCAAAAAACAATCTGGAAACCCGTCTGTCCGCAGATATAAAAAATCAACAAATTAATGAAAATAATTTTTTATCGATTGTAGACGATTATTTAAAAGGGACTACGGATATAAATTCTGTCAAAACGGCGGCGAATAACGCTTATGGTGAAAATGCAATTTTAATAAAACGTTATCTTGATAAGATGTACAATTCATCTATTAACAATTTATCAGTGTACATGAAAACAGATCAAAAATTAAACGCATTATTTAACAATATGGGAGAAGAAATAATTTCATTGACTGAAAAATCAATGATAAACAAATATAGAGCCGAACTTACAGCCAGAGAAGTTGAATGGGAGATGATGAGAAAGGACATAACGGATAAATATGACGAATGGCAAAACACGGCGGCTAAAATATTGGAAAACGGAAGAACGGACTGGACAGAGAGCTATAAAAAATTAGAAAGCGCGTATAAACAGTGGAATTTAAATTTTCAAAGCGAATATGAACGCGTTAATAATGAGTGGACTTATGCTTATCTTGCGGGACTTGAAGACAAGGAAGAATGGCTACGACAGGCATCCGATGCCGCCAATCAAGCGTCACAAGAATCATTTTTATCGCTTATAGGTTCGGAAGGTGAAAGGTTATCGCGTTTTATGGACACAAGAGAGCCTTTAGGAATTAGGGACGCTGTTCCTCAAGCTCAAGCGCTTATGAGTGAACTCTTACAATCCTCAGGAATTGTCAATATGGCAAAAACATTTACTTCATTAAACAATTTTACCAATGTAACCTCTCCCCTTGTTAAACGCGGCATAGGGGGCACTTCCACATGGGATTCCGCATTTGCAAAAATAGCGGCATCCGATTTGGCAAGAAAAACTAATTCGGAAATTTCCAAAAATGAATCTAAAAAACTTGCCTACAATGCCCGTATAACCGCAGATGAAGCAATCAAAGGTCTATATACATCGGTAGACACGGCTAATCAAAATACTAAAAAAAATATGGATAATATTTTTATTTTTAAAGGCCTCTGGAAAAGAAACGGTGATAACTATGTAAAAGATATAATTAAAGGTTCGACGCTTTTTGAGCCGGTTGTTTCCAAAACGGTAACTGTTATCGGTTATAAAAATTACATAATGGAACCTGTAACATTAAAAACAAATTTGGATGAAAACTATCTTACCAGTTTAGATACAATTGCAATACAGGGATTAATTAATAATGTTTACAATGAAGTACAAACAATCGTCGATGAAATATTCGGAATTGGTAAAGACGCAGAAAAAATTAATAAAAATGGAGTTGAACGTGAACAATCCCCCGGAAAATTCGGGACGCACATAGGATACGGTCCGGCGCAAAAAGAACTAAAAAAGTCAACCACAAAAAGAAATGAAATATTTCTCGATGAGGGCGAAGGAGAAATGGGACATCTTTTGTCAGATTATTACTATTGGGATGTCATTGATAAAATAGGAAGCGCTGAATTAGCATTGGCTCCGTGGGATAAACGAATATGGAATGATGAGGGAAGCTTTTTTACCGCACCTTCCCTTCGCACTGTTGGTACTATTGCGGGTTCAATAGCGGCAGGTATTTTCTCGGGTGGGACAGGTTTTGCAGCATTAGCGTTATCTGTTGGTCTTAGTTCCGCAAGTGAAATTGCTTTTGGAACTCTTGACTTGGCTTGCGGATATAAATCAATTGATGAAGTTGCATTTAATATTGGTAAAAGTGTACTGACAAATGCCGTAACTTTTAAATTAGGAACCGTTTTTAATGGCGTAGAAGGAGAATCTATAGGACTTATAAAAACTGCCGTAGGTAATGCCGGCACTGACTTTAGTAAAGTACTTGCGCAAACAATGATGACAGGGGCACAAACCTTTACAACAGGATTTGCTACAAGCGCAATAAGCGCAATCACTTACAACGGCGGAAGTATTGGCTTTTCAGGAGATATTTTTACCTCAGGCATAAAAGGAATGCTTACCAATTCGCTAGTATCCATGACAAGCACTTTTACCTCTACCGGGTTAACAGCCATCAATAGCGGATTAGATTACAGTAAATTAGAAGGCTTTAACAAATTAAACCATAACGATCTTAAAAACCTTAACGGACTTATCGGCTCTCTTGCAGGACAGGGAGTAAATTATGCCTTAGGAAATGACTTTACCCTGAATGTGCTAAATTTAAGCTTATTATCCAAAGATAAATACAGCAGCGGTCTTCTTGAACTTCACCTTGGACGTAACGGCGTAAACATGAACATTGGAACAGGCGGCGCAAACGTCAGCGTTGATAATTTAAACAGCGCTTTCAGAGGCACTCAAGTTTGGGATGTAAACAATAAAATATACGATTATGGGAAGAAAGAGAATTTCGATGCATTAACAGCCTTACGCGTCCAATACGGTTACGGAGATACTGTACAAAAGAATCAGTTATGGGATATACTTAAAGGTGAAACATTAATTAATACCAATACCGAAGGAAATTTTGGCACGGAAACCACAATTAATGAGGACGGAAAAAAGGTGATAAATCTGTCAGGCTATAAAGAAGGTATGAGTAGAGATGATCAATATCTTCTTGGTGTGTTGCTTGGATATGAAGCGTACAGAGACGGGTATACTGTCGGACAAACAGATGCGTCTGGCGAAATGTATACTAACGAATCACTATCTTTCAATATTATGGCTGCAACAATTGCAAGTATGGAAATGGTAGAACGTATCAAATATGAAAACGATTGGTTTGATAATGTGTTTGATAGATTTGCTTTCGAAGACTTTATAGAAAAAGACATAAATAATCATTCTTCTCTCAGTAATAATGAATCTCTTTCCGTTGATGATAATTCTTTTGAAGAATTTAATCCTAAGGGTGTTATAAATTTTAATGTAACCGAAAGTGATCATCAGAATGACTACAAAAAAATACCTTTATTTTTATCTAAAACAGAAGCCGAAGTGGATAAAATAAATGACAAAAGGTTAAGGGAAGCCTATGCAAGATATGCAAAACCTAAATTTCAAGGTGGAAAATATAACACTTATCAAGAATATTTAAAGGATTATCAAAAATTTTTAAATAGTTCGGTACATGAAGAATATAAAAAAGGAATTGAAGCAGGATTAATAGCATTTAAAAATGACGAAGATCTTCTTAAAAAGTATGGATACATAGAAGAAGAATTTATTTCCATATCTAAATCCGGATGTGTGTTTATGACTACAAAATATATCCTCGAAGCAATTCTTGGTATTGATAAAATAAATACCATTGATTTTCATAATTATATAATAGATAATAATTATTATTCTAATAGGAATTTATTATTCAATAAATCAATAGCTAATATTATGACATCATATTCAAATAATGAGTATACCATAAAATATATGAAGGAATTTGAAGAATGGGAAAAAGTTAAAAAAGGAGAAGAAACAATAAATATAAGAAAACCGCCATCCATTGAAATATTTAATAAGATTATATCATCTGATGAACAATATTATTTGATCTTACAAATACAAGACCCAATAAAAAAAACAGAACCACATTTTGTAGCGGTAAAAAGTATTGAATATACAAAAGATAGGGAGGGTAATATTATTAGTATAGACAAATATATTGTGGCTAATCCATTGAATTCATCAACACATTTTAACGGTGCAACAAGTTTTTTACCAAATGCTGTATTAAGATTTGATGTTTATTCGGTTACTAAAAATTAATATGTATAAACTATTAGGAGGATTTATGAAAAAAATAATTTACTTATCCCTTTTCTTTATGGTTTCCCTGTCTCTTTTTGCACAGGAAAAATATGACTGGCTTATTAATCATGATTGGGTTCTGGAAACTGAATTATTTGACATATTAAGTAAACCTTACCGAGTAATATTTCGGAAATTAGAAATATTACCCGAAAATATTATGTACCAAGAACGTCTTAGAAAGGAAAGATTTACATTAGTATATCATCAGAAGAATAAATTTGATAATCTCTTTAAATTAGAAGACACATTATCAAATAATGTATATAACCTGGAGTTTGGTAATAATTATAATTTTTTATCAATGAAATGGGGTAATATACCTTATCCTACACGACAACAAAGAGTTGGTAAACAGGAAAATAAAAATTATCCACTTGTTGGTATTTGGGGAGAATTACCGTTTTTAACTGAATATCGCATTGTTGATCCAAAAGACTGCTTTATCTATATGGAAATTGAAAGACAATTTCCTTTTTGGGCTATACGTGAAGGAACTTATCTGCTTAAACAAATAAACGAAAACACATTTGAAACAGTATCCTCGTTCCCCGATGGGCGTTTACGGCTTACGGTAGAGAATGAAAAGCGAATCATTTTAACGCCATTATTCACACTGCCTAAAGACGAAAAGGGAAGACTTGATCCATTGATAATACGCCGTTGGCAATAATTAATCAGCTTTCCGCCCAGGCAAAACAAACTTACAAAAAGCCAAGTTTTGTCTGGGTTATTTTAATTTATTAAGTATAGTAAAACTGATTTGTTTTTTGAAAAAAATTATTGACAAATTGATAAAAAGAAATAAAATCCCATGTATGAA
>Ga0268262_10003116_pt1 | contig 18290 bp, 12 predicted proteins | sample TergutNc150P3_FD_190354 | JGI IMG/M metagenome (GOLD analysis project Ga0268262, IMG submission 190354) | Nasutitermes corniger P3 segment gut microbial community from laboratory colony in Florida, USA - Nc150 P3 (SPAdes) (version 2) | ecosystem: Host-associated > Arthropoda: Insects >...
TCTGCAGATAATATGTGTCATACGCTATCCTGTCATGATATTTTGTGTTTGATCTTCCGGATATCTGCCAAAGACCCGTTAATCCGGGTTTATTTGAGAATACCCGATCATAATCTTCTCCGTATTTTATTACTTCTTCGTCTACAATCGGACGCGGGCCTACAAGCGACATTTCACCTCTTAATATATTTATTATCTGAGGCAGTTCATCAAAACTTGTTCTCCGCAATAATCTGCCGATACCTGTTATTCTCGGATCATTTTTAAGTTTATGATTCGAATCCCATTCCTTTTTAAGTCCCGGATCCTTATCAATTAAATCTTGAAGCTGCCGATCTGCGTCAATTATCATTGATCTGAATTTATATGCAAAGAAGTATTTACCGTCCCTGCCGAGCCGTTTTTGTTTATACAATACAGGCCCCCTGGATGAAAATTTAATAAAGAGTGAGATTAACAGTATAAAGGGCGATATCAAAATACCGCCCAAAATTACACTCGCAAGGTCAATAAACCGTTTTAACCTTAAATTCCATACCAACTGTAATTTATTGCTGATATCTATGCCCAAAATTCCTGCGAAATCACGGACAGACATCATTACTGTTGTAATATTAAAATAACTTGGAATAATAATATTATAGCGGAATGCCGACACGGACACGTTAATAAGGTGCTTTAATTCCTGAACTTCAAGATGCGGCATGGCGACAATAGCCATTCTGATTTTATAGCGTCTTTCAATTTCCGGGCCGATTGACATATCATGAATTACGGGAACACCCATGATTTCATTTTCACCCGACGCGTCATCGTCAAGTATAAGAACCGGTATATACCCTGTATTTGCGCTGCTTAAAAGACATTTAATAACAAGCTTTGACGTACCGCCCGATCCGTATATAACGGCCGGAATACCGCCGAGTTTTGTTATGCGCAAAAACCAACGGGCAGCGCTTCTTGCAAGCAGCAGGATTATGGTTGATGAAATACAACTGATAATAAACGCGGTATTGATTGTATCCCAGTGATTCCTTTCGATATAGCGGGACAGCATAACGCCGCCGTAGGCGATTATTGAACTGAAGATGAAGCGTTTTAATTCTTCGGAAGGAGCGAGAGAAATACCCGGGTACAGATTAAAAATGAAAAAGATAATTATAAAGACGGGAAGATACGGCCAATATAAAATAAATGACTTTGAATTAATACTGTAATTTGTATTGATAAAACAGTAGATTCTAACCCAGAAAAACCCCCAGCCGAAAGTTGTCATAATCGCGAAAAGATCGGTAAGGATAAATGTCAGTGAAGTAAGAGCGGAACTTGTGCGCGAGTATCTTTTGCCGTACCAGATGTCATAATCGGCCAGTGTCATAAGAAAAGAGTACTAAATTCGCTCTTTTTTTTCAATAACTCTGTTAATACGCTCTATAAATGCGGCTTTTGAGAACTGTTGTACATGATTTGTAAATAATTGACGCTCGATGAATTTATCGTTGTTTCGCTCAAAATAATCTATAGCGGCAATCAGGGCTTCAGGCGTTTGTTCATCAAAGAAAACTCCTGTTACATTTTCTTTCACAGTTTCTGCGGCTCCCCCGTCCCGGTAGGCGATTACAGGACAGCCTGCGGCATTGGCTTCTATCGGTACAAGTCCCATATCTTCGATACCGGGGTAGAGCAGGGCGCGCGCTCCGGCAAATAACGAAGCTGCTTCTTTATCAGAAATTCTGCCCGTAAAACGCACAAGACCTGTTTTTTCATATTTCCTGATATCCTTTTTTTTAGCTCCCGCTCCCGCGACAACCAGTTTTCGTCCTGATTTTATGCAGGCTTCAATCGCTATATCTACCCGTTTATAACCTGTAATTTGGCCAAAAAACAAATAAAAATCTGCGGGGTTTCTGTCGTTGGAAAGGTATTTTTCTATAGACGCGGGACCGTACACTACTTCGGCTTTACGGTTATAAATGCGCTGTATCCGTTTGGCGACATAATCAGAATTGGTAATAAATCTGTCTACCATATTGGCGGACGTTATATCCCAAAGCCTGAGAGAAGGAATAAGACGCTTCATGAAAAACCTGAAAACAGAATTTGTGTTTTTGAAATATTCATGATACATATCCCAGAGGTAACGCATGGGACTGTGGCAATAGCAGATGTGAAACGCATTTGGATTGGGAACAATTCCCTTAGCAGGGCCTGCTTCGCTTGAAATTACAAGATCGTATGACTGAAGGTTAAAATTAATAAGCGCGTTAGGCATGAGGGGCATATAAATCTGATAAAATTTTTTCGCGAACGGCAGACGGTTAATCCGCGACGTAAAAATATGTTTTCCTTTTATAAGCGAAGAAACCGCCTTTGGATCATATACATGAGTGTAGATATCGGCGTCAGGAAATATTTCGAGCAGAGCTTCAAGCATTTTTTCGCCGCCTCTCATATTTACAAGCCAGTAATGAATGATAGCGACTTTCATTAATAATTAATCCTGATCCGGTTTGAGCATGTATTTGAAAATAACATTTCCATCCTCACGGGGATATTCATAATCAAAATATACCTTTAACATACGACTATCATCAAGATTCAAATTTCTAAATTCGTTGTACATATCTATTTCATGCATTTCAAATATATCGTTGAGTACATAAAGAACATCTGCCTGCTCATTTTTGGCAAATGAAGGCAGGTTTGGATATCCGTAGTATGCTGCGTTAGCCTGTGCGTTGTTAAGCATGACGGCTTTTCTTTCAGGATGGGCCGCGGCATCAGCGGCAATATAAGCCCTGGCTTGTTTATAACCTTCGGTTCCTCCGCTTGGTATATCGGGAATTATACCATTCAGTCCTATTACAAACATGTACATCAAAAGGGGCGTGATAAACCGTAATTTATACATATTATGAATACAAAAAATGCCGATTGCCGCCAAAGCAAAACAAAAAGGCGCGTTAATGGGCCACAGGTAACGAAATGTTATCAAAGGTTTAACAAAGGAAATAAGATAGGCAAGAATGAAAATAAATGCCGGCAGCGTCAGCAGATATGCAGCAAATGGTATTTGATTTTTTTGCAGTATATTTATTTCAAGGTTCTTTTTTACAATTTCTTTTCTGAAAACAAAAAAGGCGGCGAAAAACAACAGAATAGCAATAAAAACAAAAGAGTGGCCTATGCCCGGCGAAAATTCACGGGAAAAATCATTACCAAGAACAAGCAGCATATAGAAAAAATAAGGCATAAAAGACAGGGCAATAATAACATTGCAGGCGAAAAAGAAAAGAGCTGTTTTCAACCGCCATTGCCGCTGATAAAGCGCAAAAGCATTGTAAAACAAAAAATTCGCCATAATAAAAAGTATGCCGTAAATATGTGTATTGACTATCATTATCGAAAGCAAAATATACAGGAGCATGTTTTTAAGAGATGGCTTTTTAATAAAACCAAATAAGGCAAACGATATAAGCGGAGCGAGCGCCATTAGCAAAATATAAGCGCGCATTTCCCGGGAGTAACCTATTGAAAAGCCGCTAAACGCTGTAAACAACGCAGCGCAAAGAGCGGTTTTTCTGCCGAAAAAAGACTTAACCGGCAGATAAACAACAACAATTGAAAAAGTTCCCAGCAGCACAGATAGCATTGTCCCGGATTCTTCAGACCAGCCAAATATGATAAACCAAAAACGGAGCAGGATAAAATAAAACGGCGGATTTCCCGGATCGATAAAAGTACTCATAAAAGGCAGAGTTGGATTTCCCGCGCGCACTGCGGAATAAATCTCATCGGTCCATCCTGAATGCCTGACGTAGCCGTTCCATCTCAATATAAATCCTGCCGCCGTAATTAAAATGAGCAGATTAATACCGGTCATTTTTTTGTTATCCTGCGCTGCAGCATAGAAAGCGGCGGCTTGTTTCCGGTACATAAATATCAACAGTATTAGCAGTACATAAACAAAAGCAAATCTGGCGGGATACAGCAGAAAAGCTGTTAAAGCTTTGATGCTAAAATTTAAATCACCGTAATAATTGCTCCAGTTCCTAAAAACAAGAGATTTTTTATAGTAAATATCCGGAATATAGAAAAGCGTATAACCGTTTTTATCGGCCCGCTTGAACTGTCGGATCTCTTCTTGTGAAAAATAAAAAAGCTTGTTCCCCACAAAAAAAGCGATATTGTCGATAGCCTCAAGCGCAGCTTCGGCATCCTTTTGCGGGAGTTGAATTGCCGGATTCCAATAGGGTCTTTTTAAGAGAATACTTTTGTGCATGATTACGGTTTTAAGATTGTTTCCCGCAACAGTAGTCGGTGACAGCCAATAGGAACATGGATTGGGCGAGGTTTCAACAGCTATCGCGATATTATTGGCGTATTGCTGGTCGATCTCTGCATTTATTGAACTGCTGGCGTAATATTCCCCCAGGGTATCCCTGTTTCTCATACAGAGAAATAAAAAAGAAGCAATACTTCCGGTGATACATATAACAGTTAGTAATATTTTAAATACTTTCTTCAATTGTTTTTCTTTTTCTGAAAACCGCATATTTTGACAGAATAAAATTAATTAGCATACCGGCGGCGATACCCAATGCCTGAGCTATAAACTTATAGGGCAATACCCAATGAAGCAGGATTAATTTCATCACAGTGATATTTACCGTAAGGCCAAGCAGAGAACTTGCGATAAATAAACCCCATCGTTTTAAGGACAATCCCGCGCCTGCAGTATTCATTTTAAAGGACCACAGATGATTTAGGATATAGTTTTGGGTAACGGCAATCAAAAAGCATCCGATACTGACCGGGATTTCCGGCAGATTCAATAAATCGGCAAAAACAAAAAAAATAGTTAAGTTGGTTATTGCTCCCACTCCGCCGGTTACGGCGAATTTAATAAACTGCTCAATACCGGTTTCTCTGCCTGAGCGTCTTTTTATTTTCCAGATGTTGACAAGAGCTTCCAACAGTATCTTACGTGACATTTTTGAGGTACCTTTTTTCCGGTCAGTAAAGACAATGGGGATTTCAGCTATGCTGCATCCCGCCAAAAAAGCTTTGTATTTCATTTCTATCTGGAAAGAATATCCTCTTGAAATAATGGTATTAAGTCCTATTTTTTCAAGAGCGCTTTTACTCCACATATTAAAACCGCCGGTTAAATCCATAACAGGACAGCCCAGCACTATGCGGGAGTACAGCGAACCGCCTTTTGAAATGAGATTTCGCAGAAAAGTCCAGCCTTCAACCCTTCCTTTCTTTATGTTTCTTGAGCCAATCACTACGTCATGGGATTCAATTTTTTGAAGCATTTCTGGGATATATGCCGGATTATGGGAAAAATCAGCATCCATCTCAAGAAAGACATCGTAACCGCGTTCCATGCCCCATTCAAATGCGGCAAGGTACGCCTGGGCAAGCCCCTGTTTTTCAGGGCGTTTTAACAAGTGTAACCTGCTCTTATAACGTTCTGCCTGTCTTTCAACTGCCGCCGCTGTTCCGTCAGGCGAGTTATCATCAATTACCAGTACGTCCGCCCACGGCGGAATGTACTCGAATATTGAGTCGATTATCGGTTCTATATTTTCAATCTCGTTGTAGGTAGGAACAGCAATCAGCAGTTTCATTTAATAACTCTTTAAATTCTGTAGAATTACCGATGCGGTCTTTGAAAAAGTATACTTTATCGAAAGATGCTCAGGAAGGATAAAAGGTACGGAAGTAAGTTTTAGTAATTCAACCATTTTTTCTTTCAAGTCTGCAGAGTCACCGGCGCGGAAAAATGTAACCGGGTAGCCTTCATATATTTCTTTTAACACCGGAATATCTGAAATAAGTGTCCCGGTTCCCAATACCATTGCCTCAAGCGGCGGAAGGCAGAAACCCTCATATAGTGAAGGCTGCACCAGAAGCGAAGCTTCCGCAAGATGTTCCATTAGTTTTTCATCTGAAATAAAACCTGTGAATGCTATTGCTTTATCGCCGAGAGAATTAATTTTTTGTGAAAATGCGTTATCTGAAGTACGAAAATTTTCTTGTGAGCCGACAATTACTAGTTTATGCGGTATCCCTTCATTTCGCGCAAGGCAAAAGGCGTCCAGAAGACAATTAAGCCCCTTATGTTTTTTTATATTGCCGATAAAGATAATAGTTTCTTTTTTTTTGACATTTGATAATTTTTTCCGGTATTCAAGGAATTCGACTTGAATAGCCGAATGTGTAACAATAACAGGTTTTGCTGTTCCCAAATGAAATTCAATTCTGGATTTTGAAAATTCTGATACAGTAAATATTTTTTTTGATTTCCGGTATGCTCTGCGCAGAAAAAACATTCGTACCGCAAGACCCGGCTTTGACGTAAGCTCAGGCATATCGGGAAAAATAATGTCATGGATAACGGTAAAAACAGGAATGGAAAGAGGGGGGACGTTAAAAAAAGGAGAGAAAAAGAGGTCCGCTTTTTTAAGCTTGTTTTTTAATTTTAAAGGAAAGAAAAAATATTCTTTTAATGAAAAAGGTTTTACATCGTATGAAATTATAGTTACATTGGAATTTTGTTCGTAAGTTTTTAGTTGCTCATAATTCCCAAGAAGCAATAAAAAATGATCTGACTTAATAAAAAAAGGCAATATACCGCGAAGATATACGCCGATGCCGCTTGAAGCAATCATCCGGCAGTCAATTGCGATAGTCATTGTACAGTTTCTGCCAAACTTGCTGCGAATTCTTTTAAGCTTGGAAAAATTTGAATGTCAGAATCCGGGAATAATTTTTTCGTTTCAATAGAGTCATTGGATAAAAATACAGCATTACATCCCGCGTTAATTCCCGCCTGTACGTCGCGTTTATCATCGCCCGCCATGTAAGATAATGAAAGGTCAATATTATATTTTTGCGCAGCTTTTAATATCATTCCAGGCTTTGGTTTCCTGCAATCACAGTCGATTTTGTATTCAGCGCGCTCTCCCTGAAAACCTCCGTCAGGATGATGAGGACAGTAAAAAAGATCGTCAATATAGGCTCCGTGTTTGCCAAGCAAGGTTTCCATCTTCATGTGAATAAGATCAAGCGTCTCAAAATCAACATCGCCGCGCGCGATTACAGGCTGGTTTGTAATAACAATTACAAGAAACCCAAGGTTGTTTATTATTTTTACGGCATCAGAAGCGCTGTCAATAAGTTCCATCTCTTCTGGTTTTGTTACAAGATCGTTAAAAACGTTTATAGTGCCGTCCCTGTCAAGAAAAACGCACTTTTGCTTTAAAGAAAGATTTTTTTTTCGAACAATTCCGTTTTCCATATCGGATGATACTTGAGCATAACGTTCAGGAGTACCCGTATCCTTGATGTATTCAGGAGTAGAGTAGGCAAATATTTTCCCGCTTTTTATACAAGGTTTTAGCATATCACGGTCAAGATCAATTTTTTCCCTTTCTTGAGGGTAATTTTTTATTAATTCTCTTGATAAAATATGGATACCGGCGTTAACCTGATTTTTGTAATATGTCCGCTCATCTTCCTTGTTAAGCCAGCCTGTTACCTGATCGCTGTTATTACTGATTATTAACGCGCTGTCATAAGGATGATTATTCGGATGAACGGCAATAGTCGCCCATGATTTTTTTTCCTTATGGAAAGCAATCATACGGGAAAAATCAATGTCAAAGATAATATCTCCGTTTAATAAAATAAAATCGTCAGGTAAATCTTCTATTTTATACAATGCGCCAGCTGTTCCCAAAGGCTCGGTCTCAAAAAAATAATTAATATTACAATCAAAATGACCGCCATCGCCGAAATAATCCGTTATTTGCTCGCCAAGATAGCCTACTACAAGAGTAATATCAGTAAGCTTGTTTTTTTTTAAACATTCAATTTGATGTTCAAGAACAGGCTTGCCGCAGACAGGGATCATCGGTTTTGGAATATTATTTACTACTGATGCAATACGAGTACCTCTGCCGCCGGCCATAATTATTGTTTTCATTTCAAAAAAAATAATCCTCAAGTTCCAGGCATAAGGTATGGTAAACAGGAAGATGAAGTTCCTGTATTTTATAAGTTTCTGTTTCAGGAACACAGATACAAACATCCGCAAACTTTTTGAGTTTTCCGCCGTCTGTGCCCGTAAGAGCGACAATTTTTAATTTTTTGGCCTGCGCGACAACTGCGGCATTTATAATATTTTTTGAATTTCCTGAAGTTGAAATTGCAAGAAAAATATCGCCTTCATTTCCGTAACCGTATACCTGCTGGGAAAAAGTAATGCTTCCGTCAATATCATTTATACACGCAGTATTTAAAGAAGCATGACCTGAAAGCGCAATAGCGGGAAGACCGGGCTGTAAATACAGAGTAATATATTGAGCTATCTCAGAATCAACTTTTGAAATTTCATTAAGAAAAGAATCAGGTAATTTCCTTTTTTTTGAAAATGATTTCATTAATTCGCCTACAATATGCTCAGCGTCCGAAGCGCTTCCGCCATTACCCGCGATTAATAATTTTCCGCCTGTTTTAAATGAATCGCGGATAATTTCAAAGGCCGACTTTATGTCTGCTTGGACGCTTTTCAATGACGGATAACGCTGAATTAGTGTATTTAAATAATCTATTCTCATGTTTATGAATAGTCCCCATTTTTTCCGGGCGCGCTACTTTGGCTAAAGCCGGAGTGCAGTACTCATCTTTTTAACTTTCATTTAGTGCCACGCCGTGCCATTTTTTTTCATCCGCACAGCTTCACGCTGTGCTATACTAGGCGCCATGCCTGTGTTCCTATTTCCGTAAAACTGGGAGTTAACACCATTCCCTGCTTTTCCTTCAATGCGCGGATAAGCGGAATACGGCGGCAGGGATCGCAGTAAATCATCATAAACCCGCCGCCGCCGGCTCCTGAAATTTTAGCTGATAAAGAGCCGTTGTCAATTGCGAATTTGTATAATTCTTCAATAAATTCATTTGATATCGAAGAAGCCGCGTTTTTCTTGGCAAACCAGCTATAATTAAGACAATCCGAAAACCCTTTAAAATCTCCTTTTAACAGGGCTTCTTTCATTAAAACAGCCTGTCTTTTCATTTCATGCATGCTTTCGATACTTACCTTGTCGCCTTTTTCCGTATGTTGAATTTGTTCATTAATAATGGAAGCGCTTTCTCTCGAAACTCCCGTATAGTATAAAATCAATGCCGCTTCAAGTTCATTTCTAATCCAACGTTTTAACCTGAGAGGATTTACAATTATACGTTCGTTTTCATAAAATTCCATAAAGTTAAAGCCGCCGAAAGTAGCGGCATATTGATCCTGTTTTCCTCCGGCAAAATTCAAGTCCTCTCTTTCTATTTTACAGGCCAGAGCCGCAATGTCATATTCACCTAACGGCAGGTTAAGCCATTCTTCAAAAGCTTTGATTATTGCAACAACCATAGTAGAAGATGAGCCGAGACCGGAACCTGCCGGAGCGTCGGAGTAAGTAGTCATCTTGAAAGAGAGCGGTTTTTTGATAAAATCGGAAATTATTCTGTTGTAAATACCTGTATGAAGGGGTAGAGAAGCGGATACAGGGAGTATTTCTTCAGCTTTATATTCTTCCCGTATGCCAATGTCAGCAGCAAAAAAATCGACTTTACCTGAATCGTTTGGTTCAATTGTACAGTATGCATACATATCGACTGTAGCGTTTAGCACATAACCGCTGTATCGGTTATAATAATTTGCAATATCAGTGCCGCCGCCTGCAAGACCAAGACGCAAGGGAGCTTTGGATCGTATTAACATACTAATTCTAATTTCCTGTTATAATGAAGGTATTGTACTTTTAATAATATCATAAACCAGTCGTGCTGATTTATCAAAAGTATATTTTTTAAATAAAAAATCAGATTTATCGATCGGTTCTTGTAAAATTTTTTCAAGGTCTATATCGGTATTGTATGGATCTAAATAATATGCGGTATTACCGTATATTTCTTTTAAGGATTCTATATTTGAGACGACGATTTTTGCGCCGTAAGATAAAGCTTCAAGCGGCGGAAGACCAAAACCTTCATAATATGACGGCATAATAAATGCTTTACATTTCTGTATAAGGGCCTTTACCTTTGAATCGTCAATATATCCAAGCATAATTATGTTACATGGTAATGAATTATCCAGTCCCTTTATCTTTACGATAGGTAGTTCTGTCCCTGAAATTGCGAACAATGAAGCAGGGTTTTTTTTAGCATATTTTATTATCCAATTTATATTTTTGCGCTTTGATAAACTACCCAATGAGAAAAAATAAGGTTTTTCTTTCAGAATAGGAAAATTGTTAAATACAGTTGTATCAGAATTTACGGAAAAAACATGATCTGCCGCGCTGGAAATAACATTTACATTATTATAAGGAATATTTAATTTATGACAAATTTCATTTTTGCTGGACTCTGAAACAGTAACGATTTTTTTTGCTTTTTTAGCGATAAGACGGTATTGCCACCGATTATAAAGACAAATAATTTTTTCTTTAAAACCAGTAAAATCATCTGGAAAAATTTCGCAGTAAATGTCGTGCAGAAAAATTATTCCGGGAGAGAAGGGCAAGCAAGTGTTTCCGAAGTCAAGTATAACATATTGACGATGAGTAATAAGAAAGAACTGGAGCGTAAACATTTGCCAAAGTATATGGGGTATTTTTTTATAATAGCGAATTATGGTTATGTTTTTATAAACCGGTATTTTGTTAAAATCGGACGGTATAATAATAGATATTTCACCTGGTTGAATAAAATAGTCAAGGCGTTTTGTTATTTCACATGCATAACGTTCAATTCCTGTTAATTTTCGGCATAAAAAATATCCGTTTATAAGGACCTTTTTTGAAGAATTGTTATTTTTCAAGTTTTTCTTTATTTTCAGATAAAATTTCAATTATGTGTTTATTCATTAGCTCAAATGTTTTTTCCCATGAAAAAAGCTTCCCCCGTTCAAGGCCTTTTTTAATATATTGTTTTCTTAGCTCTTCGTTAAAATACAGGTCTTCAAAAGCTTTTATGCATTGATCTTCGCTGTTATAATCAATTGTAATTGCGGCATCTCCTACAACTTCAGGTAATGAAGAATTATTTGAACATATAACAGGAGTACCCGACTGCATTGCCTCGAGCGGAGGCATACCGAACCCTTCATACTGCGAAAGATATGTAAAAAATAATGAATTGCTATATAGAATATTAACATCTTTATCATCTACATAACCTAAACGGATAATTTTATCATTATAATTTTTAAATGCGGAAATTTCTTCAGTAAATTGAGCAATATAATCTACAAAATGAGCGCCTCCCAAATAAAAATATAAATCATCAATTTTGTGTTTAATAATAAATTTTAAGAAACATCTTATTGTAAATGTTATATTTTTTCTTGGATCAATCGAACAAAATGAAAATATATATTTATTATTATTGTTTGTAATTCTATATTTATTAAATACTTTTTGAAGTTCATTTTCATCGTATTTAGGGAAAAAAATTTGAGAAGCTGCATTCTGAGTAACAAACATTTTTTTTTCATCAAGATAATCAGAAAAATATTCTATAAAATCTTTCTTTGTACATTCAGAAACACAAAAATAATATGTGTTATGATTAATGTTTTGAATTAACAATGAATACCATGAGTTAAAACTTAGTAATGTATTATTTGGAATATTTTTTAGCAATGGAATGCCATCGTGTAAAATATTAATAGTTTTTATGTATTCTTTATTTTTAATAATATCAGGTATGGCAAAAACAGGGGAAAAATATATATCTATATTAACAATTCTTTTGTTTATATTTTTATTTGATAATACCAATAATAATAAATTTTTTATTATTTTTAATATTAAAATAATATTAAATGATTTTAACAATTGATTTTTATAATGACTAATATTGCTTAATAACAGATTTTTATCATTAAATATGATTTTAGGAAATAAAGAAATAAATTGCTTTAATTCGCAATTTCTTTTAACATAATACTCAAGTGGTACAAGAAGCGTTATAAAATAATCATTGCTTTTATGAAACTGTTTTAAAACATTATATGCAACCCAAAATATACCCGCACGATTAACATGTTTTGAATTAAATGCGTGTACAATACAAGACGCGTCAAATAAGATATTTATTGATTTTTTCATACGTTATTAATATAATTTTTGTAGAATAAGTAATTATAGTATCTATTCCAATTATGACAGCCGAACGGCAAATTTTCATTATTTAAAAGAAATAAATATTCAGGAAAATTTTCAAATGAAAATTTAATTGCTTCGTTTACTGACGGTATTTTACCATACTTGCCGAATAATTTTGACCAAATTATATCTTCATTATAACTTTTTTCATTTCTCTTAGTAAATATCAACCAAAGTAATTTTTTAAAAAAAACAATAAATATGCGAAATAATAAATATAGAATATTGTTAAACGATTTATTATAAATATTGTTATAAAAAGACATAAAAAGATTAAAAAAAGAATAAAGCATTATTTTAAAATTATAAAATTGAAGTATTTTATTTATATTTCTTAAAGAAAATCCGCCGTTACCAATTACCGGGAATTCAAAAAAGACAGGCATAATATTTGATGAATTTAACATTAAGAAAGGCGCGCCTATATAGTCATATCCTTTATCACACCAGAACAAAAGTTCATCATTGAATACAAATGCGTCAAGATGATATAATAAAATATATTCATAATCAGTAAATTTTTTGTAAAAAAATTTGGAAAGCAAGAGAGCGTTATAGGTTAAAACATCATTAAAATATACGGAATTAAAATATTCAAATTTATAATTAATATGATAAGTATTGCATATATCATGATAAATACCGCAATTAAGTTCTTTATGTGTAACAAATATAAAGGAGTATTTGCCAAGAATTAAACAGCATTGTTTTAATGAAATTAATTCATATTCATCAGGAGTTTCTTTATATATTGGAATAACAACACAACAAACCATACTAACTCAAACAGTAGTGTATACCGGCGACTCCTTAAATATTAAAGTCTTCTGAAATTATTTTTAGAACAGCATCTTGCGTGAATGAATTATTAATTAAATCAATTTCTTTTTGAGATATTTCATTAAGCAGATTATCATCATTATAAATCCGGATAATTTCTTTGGCAAAATCAACAGGATCATCCTTTATGAACAAACAATTTTCAGCATTTTTAATACCTTCAGCTCCTATTGAAGTTGTTACTACAGGTATTTGATTATACATAGCTTCTAAAACTTTACCTTTTACACCGGCTCCGTATCTTAAAGGAGCAACACAAATTCTGCATTTTTTATAATATTCAGCAAGTTTATAATCTTCAAGATACCCCAATATTTTAACATCATTTCTTTTTAGTTTTTTAACATCATCCGGAACATTTGAGCCAATAATATATAAGACTATTTCAGGAATTGTATCACGAAGAAGCGGCATAATTGTGTTTACAAACCATATAATACCGTCAACATTAGGAGTGTGATTAAATCCGCCGACAAAAATAAGACCTTTTCGTGTAATATCAAAAGATTGGAACTCTTTTTTAGGGAAAATATATGGTGGAATTATTTTACAAATAATTGAAGGATCAATATTTTTAAGTATATCAATTTCTACAAATGATGGATAAAAAGCAATATCTGACTTTTTTATCAAAGACAATTCTATTTCTTTCCATTTTTCAGATGAACTTAATTTTTCTTTATCTTTTAAAAAAGTATATTCTCTTTGTTCTCTTAAGAAATGCAAATCATGTCCATAATAAAAAATCTTAGCTTTTGAACACCGCTTGACTTCATCTATATATTTTACAGAAACATATGGTCTATTTAAGAAAACATAATCAATATATTTACCGTTCATTTTAAGCCATGTTTTCCAATTTTGTTCATAATAATTCCCATATAGAACTTCAATACCCATTTGCGTAATTATAGTTGTATAAGGTTCATGCTTACAGAAATTATCACCGATAAATTTAATGTTAAATCCAATATCCGTAAATAGTTTTAAATATTGAAATACTGTTCTGGAACCGGCATCTTTGTCAAAATGAGGAACATAGTGATCTATCATCAATAATGTTTTTTTATTCCTGCTTCTGTCTCTTGCAAAAAAAACATTCTCGCCGCGAGAAAAATACCCCTTTTCCAGAGTATCTTTCCATTTATCATAAAACTTGTTTTTATTTATCTCCTGATATTGTTTTTGACCTTCTGAAAGATTTGTTCCGTTTGATATACCTTCAAAATGTACAACTTCTGAAGAAGGCTGATATATGACACGATATCCCAATTTTCTGATACTAAAAGCTAAATCTGTATCTTCACAATATGCAGGTGTATATAATTCATCAAATCCGTCTAATTTTTCCCAAACTGCGCGGCGGACAAGGATGGATGCTCCCGAAATATAATCAACCTCTTTTACATAGTTAAATTCAGGTAATTCAGGATCAGAACCACGCCCGAAATTTAACGCGGAACCGTCATGCCAGACAATTCCTCCGGCTTCCTGTAATGTTCCGTCAGGATATATAAGTTTTGAGCCCGCAAGTCCGATTGTTTCATCTTTTTCCATCAAGTCCACAAGCGGAGAAAGCCAGTTATTCCGTACTTGAGTATCGTTGTTCAGAAAAAGCAGATATTTACATGTGGCAAATTTTGAAGCATTGTTGCAGTTTTTCAAAAAACGCAAATTTTCATTGTTTTGTATTATTTTTACATTTTTTACATATTTTTGAATATTTTTTGTTTTATCAGTTGAATTATCATCTGCGATTAGAATTTCATATTTTACATTGACGGAATATTTTAATATTGAATATAAACAGTTATAGGTATAATTAAACTGGTTATATACAGGTATTATTACAGAAACCGCAGGGTCTTTAACTTGCGGAAATTTTAATACCGGGAAAAATATCCTTTTTTTATTATATTTTCCGGCATTCTTTTTAAATAATATTTTGTATAATTTCCAGATTAACTTTAGTATTTTTCGTCTTTTGCTGTTTTGCGGAAAAAATAGCGCTGAAAATCGCCTTAACAATATTACCGCTTCCCATGAATGGGAAGATTTTATTTCTGTTAGTTCATCAACCGCCAAGGCCAACTGTTCTTTTAATTGCCGTTCTGTTTCCATAAACTGTTGATTTATTTGATCAAATTTATATTGAAGCGTAAGATTATCATTATATTGATTGTAATAACCGTCTTTTCCGTATACATCGCCTGTTCTGTATAAAAACATAGACCATATATAAGATTCAAGTTTGTCAAACTCATCAAAGTATTCAAAAACTCCGGCATAATATAATATGTCTTTTATATCAATTGCGTGAGATGTTTTCGCCCTGTTATAGGCTATTTTGATAGCATAATAAAGTATAAAATTTAGCGGGATATTTTCTATTTTCCATTCTTGATCAAAGAAAACAAGTTCATTATTAACAACAAAAGCATTATAAAATGTCATATCAATAAAACCGTATTTTAATATTGCGCCTTTGTATTCGTCTTTTCTAAGATATCCCAAATCTACAAGTATGTTTTTTTCTATTTCAAAGTCGCTGGATTTTAATAAATTTTCTTTTAATTTGTCTATCAGGGAATATATTAGTTTCAAATTGTTGGCAACAAGAGCTTCTTCAAATACCAAATCGGCTCTTTTATACGGAACAATATCTGAAATCAATCTGTCTTTTTTATAGAATTGATTTATTTGCTTTATGCCCTTTTTTCTTAAATATAAATAATTATCATATATATTTTTTACATGGTTTATTGATTTTTTATGAGCCGGATATTTTATTGCTTTATTTTTATTGTCTATAGTCGTAAAAGAACGATATTCTTTTTTTGCTTCGCCTCTTGCGGATACAAAGATTATTTTATACTTATTTAACTTTTTTATACTTGCTTCTAATAAGTATGAATTAGAAAAAAAATCAAAAGTATTATTTTTGATAATTTCCGAATACAGAGTTTGTTCTTTTGTATGCAGCAAAGAACCCTTTGAATAAGTGAAAGGAATATTATCAATATCCTGCGGAAGCGGTAAATATTCATCTGTATAAATAGCTTTTGGAAACTTATAATCCGGCAGAACATAATAAAAACACTTGTTCGACAATCCTGTTGAATTAAATAACTGTGAAAGCGCGTATTTAGATAATGTTTTTGGACTTTTATCTTCGCTGTACCCATTTATTCCGACAAACGGCTGCTGTAAATGGTCTTCCGAGGCTCCGCACCAGTACTTTAAGCCAAACCTGTTCTCTATAGCGCACAAAATAATGCCATTATTATTTAAATGGCTTTTTGCAAGTTCAAGCATATATTTAAAAGGTTCTTTAACGTTAAAGAATACTTCCGAATATTCCAAAACTCCTATCATAACAACATAATCGAATTTCAGGGATTTATCTAATTTTTCTATATTTTTAACAATAACATTCAGATTTTTTTTCTTGGCATACCTTGTTTTAATAACTTTCGCGCGGACAGAATTCATTTCGACAGCGGTTACCGCTTTTGCTTTATCACATAAAAGTCCTGTTATAGCTCCCATACCGGCGCCTATTTCCAATATTGTACAATCATTTTTAAATGGATACCAATTTAATATATTTTCTCTGACTGAGGAAAAAGTGTTATTTACCGTATATTCACTGCAATCCGCAATATAATCCTGAGCCGTGTTCTCGGGATATTGCTTTGCGATTTCCAGCATACGTTTTTCTGTCTCATCACCGTCTGAATAAACAGCGGTTCCTTCTTCTTCTTTAAGTATCACTTAATCACTCCTAAAATTATTCGGTAATAGCTTTAACTGCCTTTTCAAAATCAAATTCTTTTAATAAATTGGTACCATTCTTTAATTTTATTTTTCCTTTCTGAACATTTGCAATAAAATCTTTTATATCCTCTGGTTTTAAGGGGTACACCCAATCGAGTTTAGGCAATTGCTCCAGATAGCTTTCATCCGGCTCTATACCGTCAAGCATAGTTACAACAGGTATTCCGCTCATTGATGCTTCTGTAACAATTGATGAAACCCCATTTGTTATAATTAATTTGCAATTATGTATAAGTTGAAAAATGTTTAAGGAACTTTCCAGAAAATTATATCCGTCATTTTTTGCCAACTCAACAGCTTTATTAAACTTTGTTTCCGAAACATTTCCTGTTTTAATAGGGATGGTTTTTGGAATATAATTAAACCATCGTATTCTACCTGATTCATCCATACCGTAATATGAATTAGAAGGAAAGTATATTATATCATTCTGAATATCGACTTTTTTTTGTAAATTATTATTTTTTATCCAGCCAATTTCCAATACATTACAATTTTCTGACTTTATTTTATAATATAAATTATTTTTAAAAGGCAATAAAAATAAATCAAATAAATTACACCAAGGCATTTCATAGTCACAGAAAAAAGGCGTTAAATCGTGAGGATAATAGACGGATTTTATAGGTTTTATATAATCAATAATTTCTAATGGAGCGGCGCAGTTAACATTTTTTATCCTAGATCTTGCAAGATTCTCTGTATCTAGTAAAGGATGAAAAGAAGTTACAAATACCGTATTTTTATTTTTTATATCTTTTAAATCTCCGTACCCGGAAAAATCAGCGTTTGCAGGATTCATTTCCAGTACATCATATCCTTTAGAGCGCATATATTTTGCTAACGGTTCCAGCGAATAAGCCGAACCAAAACCATAAAATATATATTTTATATTTTTGTTATTCATTTAATATGCCTGTTCTCTTTGCTGTAAATAAATTTATCTTCTGATTTTCATCATCATAATTTTTGGTATAACAATATACATCCCTATAAAGCAGAGCACAGACAAAATACCGTGTATATCTCGATTTTACCAATTCTTTATTTTTAATACTTTCCCAAGAAATGACATCATAAAAACCTGATGCGTGTAGATAAGAACGTATTTTTTCTTCATCTTCAAAATATTCCAAGAAAAATTCATTTGAAGTTTGACAATAGGCATCTCTATCATATAAACCATAATCACCCTCAATATGAAGGTCTATAACTTTGAAAAGTAGCGGGCGTATATCCCCTTCTGTTCTGATATACAAATCACCAAAATATTCAATTGCGATTTTATTCTTTCCGGGGTAGAGTAATAAATTTTCATCAAATATTATTAAATCATTATTTGCTTCATATATTTTTGAATTTACTCCCCCCCCC
>Ga0268262_10003117_pt1 | contig 18285 bp, 14 predicted proteins | sample TergutNc150P3_FD_190354 | JGI IMG/M metagenome (GOLD analysis project Ga0268262, IMG submission 190354) | Nasutitermes corniger P3 segment gut microbial community from laboratory colony in Florida, USA - Nc150 P3 (SPAdes) (version 2) | ecosystem: Host-associated > Arthropoda: Insects >...
AGAAAATTATGAAAACATTAGCCATGTACCGCCCCAACACAATTCAAAACGCCCTGAGCGATTTTGACCGCTATTTTGAGTCCTTTTTTGGCGACTCAATTTTGGCTCCAGCCGCGAGAATGTTCAACCACATTCCCGCAGTAGACATTCAAGAAACCGAGAACAGCTATGTTCTGGACATGGAACTGCCCGGCTATGATGAAAAGAACATAGAAGTTCATGTTGACGGCTCAAGCCTGACAATCTCTTCCAAAGAAGAGGACGCGCGTGAAGAGAAAAAGACCAATGAAAACAACGGGACTTACATTCTTCGCGAACGGAAGATCAGTTCTTTTACCCGTTCTTTCAAACTGCCGGAAAACGCCGATCCCGAAGCTGTAAACGCGGCTTTCAAGAACGGCATTCTCAGTTTGGATATTAAAAAACGCGCCGAGGCGCAGAAAAGGGCGATTCGTATTAACGCGGCGTAATTTCGGAAGATTTCACATAAAGAACACAAAGGAGGGATCGGGGGTTGTTGTCTGAAAGATAATAACCCCTGACTTTTTTAGGGAAAAAATTAAATCACGAACCAGCACGAACAAAAGAGGAAATGGAAATATTACCAAATTTCAAAGGGACAGACGATTATTTTGTGTGTATTACGCTGAATGGATTAGTTCTTGATAAAAGAATGTTAACTTTGATAAATAAAATCGGAAACGAACGTTTGGAAACGTTATCAACAGGTGATTTTCTTGTTATCAATACTTTATTTCATGAACAAAAATTGCCTGAAAATCTGCATGTATATACAAAACGGCTAATTAACATGGGAATAATTGAACATACCGGCAGAAGCAAATATGTATTAGCAAGAAGTATATATGTAGCAACAGGGAAGCCTGGCGTGCATACCAGACTGGCTGGGCTGGATCGGGATACGAATAAAGAACTAATCTTTAAACATCTGAAGAAAAATGGAACAGAAGGCGCGCCGTTAAAGGAATTACAACAAGTGTTGCCAAGTCATTCGTGGAGTCAGATTCAAGTTTTGCTAAGAGAACTGCGAAAAGAAAATAGAATTTTTGTAAAAGGAAAAACATCAGCAGCAAAGTGGTTTATTGTGACTAAGTAAAAACTTACAACCAACTTACAACCAACTTACAACCAACTTACAACTAACTTACAACTAACTTACAACTAAGTCTGTGAATCATTAAAGCCCTAAATCCTTTCCAATCAAGATAACTTTAATTCTCCCTTTGGGTTTGCAAAAGCGCGTTGTAACCAAAAATGAGCAGATTGTATCCGGGCTTAAGCAGTCCGCGCATGAGCCTGTTTCGGAGCAGGGGGTTTCTAAATTTGGGAAACGTTGAATGTTCAAGGGCGCGGCGATTGTTCTTGCGCGGACAACGGCGTCTTTGTAAGTCCTAGCGATTTTATTCATGCCGGCGGCTACAATTACCTGCTTGGGGCCGAAAGTCATCGCGGCGACGCGGTTGCCGTAACCGTCAATATTTACAAGCTGGCCGTCTTCGCTGATTGCGTTTGTCCCCGACAGGAAAGTGTCGCATAACAGAGCCTTTCTCATTCTTTCCATCCGCTCTTCGGGAGAGGCGGCTTTGTCCCTGTCCAGCAGATTATAGCCTTCCTTCTCAAGCCGCTCCTGAATACCGAGATCAAGCATTGTCTGGGAACCGCCCCATGAAACCAAATGACTTTTGGGTATTAGAGAAATAATTTTCTGCGCAGCATCGGCTGTTTCGTCAAAATAGAAGGCGTCAAAGGAGCGGGAGTGAAGCGCCATTACAACCTTCGGTCCGAGTTTTGAATACCTTTGTTCAGTTATTGTTCTCATATCCATCCTCCTTAATAAATTATAAATCTCCGTATCCGGCTATTGTGTCGCGAAAAAAATACGCGCTGTCTTTGGGAGTGCGTTTTAATGTCTTAAAATTAACATAAATTATGCCAAAACGCTTGGTGTAACCAAATGACCATTCAAAATTATCCAAAAGCGACCAGACATAATATCCCTTAAGCGGCACTCCCTTCTTTATAACATTTGCGCAAACCGCAAGATGATCTTTAAAATATTTAATCCTCTCTTTGTCATGTATTCTTTCATCAGCGGTAACATTATCCTCGTAGGCGCAGCCGTTTTCCATAATATAAATCGGTATCTCCGTTTTGCCAAACGCGCCTTTAGAAATTTCCGCTATCCATAAAAGCTGCCTCTCAAGACCGGCGGGAGTATACGGCCAACCCATGCCTGTCATATCCTGCCAAAACGGTTTATTTGTAAATTTAAACGGAGACTTTTCATCAGCCGCCGCGGGAGACTCAGAATAATAATTCACGCCGATAAAATCAATGGGCTGGGCTATTGTTTCAAGGTCGCCGTCTTTTATGGGGAGGATATAATTTATTTCTTTGATACGTTCAGGATAGCCCTTGCCAAGACACGGGAAAATAAAAACTTCCGTATTAACCGCCCTTGATAATTCGGCGGCTTTTTTATCCGCTTCGCTTGCCGTCGCAGGGCGCGGAGTAACGGGGTTCCATGTGATTCCTATCGGCGCTTTCAGTCCTGTTTTGCGGTATTCTTTTACGGCTATGCCGTGCGCCATATTCACATGATGAGTAGCGGCGGCCGCTTTTTGCGGATCGGTGTGCCCCGGCGCATGAACGCCGTGTAAATGCCCAAGATGGGCGATGCAAATAGGCTCGTTAATTGTAATCCACATATCAACAAGGCCGCCTAACTCTTTAAAACATATTTTTGCATATTCGGCAAATAAATCGACTATTGCGCGGTTTGTCCAGCCGCCTTCATTCTCCAACGCTTGAGGCATATCCCAATGGTAAATGGTGGCGCATGTATGGATGTTGTATTTATGCAGTTCTTCGCAAAGGCTGCGGTAATATGCAACTCCCTCGGGATTTACCCTGCCCCGTCCTTCCGGCATGATTCTGGACCAGGCAATGGAAAAACGGTAACTGTTAAAACCCAATTCCGACATAAGAGATACGTCTTCTTTATAACGATGATACTGGTCGCAGGCGATGTTTCCGTTCTCTCCCGCGTATGTCGCGCCGGGTTTACGGGCAAAAGTATCCCAAATACATTCCCCCCTGCCGCCTTCGTATGCCGCGCCTTCAACCTGATAAGCGGCAGTCGACGTACCCCATAAAAAATCCTTCGGAAAAACGAGTTTTTCCATATCAGCCTCCTGGTGTAATAAAACACTAAAATTACCACCTTGACAATAACTAATATTCAATATAACATAAAAGAATAAGGAAAAGTAAGTGAAAGAAAAAGATAATATGGATAAAATTACAACATTAAGTACAAGCGGAGCTAATTTTTTAAGTTATATAAGGCGTTCATGGATGCTTTATTTGATGTTATTCCTTCCGGTAACGTTTTTTATCATTTTCAGGTACATACCCATGACAAACATTGTAATTGCTTTTAAGAATTACAATATGTTCAAAGGCGTGTGGTCTGAAGGTTCTCCCTGGGTAGGCTTTCAGTGGTTTAAACAGGCCTTTAACAGAAGGGATTTTTGGCTTTCAATGCGGAATACCTTAACGCTCAATTTTCTGGACTTAATAGTAGGTTTTCCGGCCCCGATTATTCTTGCCCTTGTCTTAAATGAATTAATATTTAAAAGTTTTAAAAAAGTAACTCAAACTATCATTTATCTTCCTCACTTTTTATCATGGATCATTGTATCCAGCATAGCCACAAGGCTTTTAGCGCCGACAAACGGCGTTATTAATATTTTCCTTTCGGAAAACTTCGGCATGAGGCCTATCGACTTCCTGATGAACAGCAAAAACTGGGTTATGACTTACATAGTTTTCGGCGTATGGAAGGAAATGGGCTGGGGAACAATCATCTACCTTGCGGCAATTACGGGAATTAACCCTGAGTTATACGAAGCCGCGGAAGTTGACGGCGCGGGACGGTGGCGAAAACTTTGGCATATTACCCTGCCGGGAATCAGGCCGACTATCGTAGTTCTTTTAATAATGAACATTGGGCGTATTTTAGGAATTGAATTTGACCGTCCATATACTATGGCAAACCGCGTAGTAAGAGATGTTTCCGACGTTCTTTCTACCCTTGTATACCGCGTAGGTATTTTATCAAACCAGTTTTCACTGACTGCGGCAATCGGATTATTCCAATCCGTTATTTGCGTAATTTTTCTTGTAGCCGCAAACTCTCTTGCAAAGAGATTTGGTGAACGGGGAATTTGGTAGGAGGACGGCATGAATATCAGAACAAAAGAAGCAAAAACAGGCGATTTAATAGTTTTTGGAATTTGTGTAATTGTAATACTGCTTTGCATTTTACCCATGATTAACCTTCTTGCGCAATCTCTCAGCAGTTCCGACGCGGTTATCAACGGAAGAGTATCTTTCCTGCCTGTTATTAACGAAGAAAATATTATAACAAACGATGAAGAAACACAGGCCATTGAACCGGATAATAATTACGCCGATCGCGGCGACGGCGATAACAATTTATCATCCGGCGGAAATAACACTTTTACTTATGATGAATTCGATGGTTATAGATACGATGAAGATTATTCCCCCGGATACGATGATAACAGTTATGCGTATGCTGAAAATAATGAAAATGATGATGATTACGGCAATTCATACGGTGATAGTTCGCAAATCCAGGATTACAGTGATTGGGCGGCCAGAAGAGAAGCCGTAAAAAATAAATTTAAATTCGGAATAACCATGGAATCATACAGATATGTTTTTATGGATCCGGCATTTACAAGATCAATGTGGTGGACGGCAATTCTTACAGTTATATGTACTATATTTTCTTTGACAATGACTATACTGTGCGCTTATCCGCTTACTTATGATTGGATTAAAGGCAAGACAGTAATTAATATCGTAATAATATTTACAATGTATTTCAGCGCGGGAACCATACCCAATTACATATTGATGAAAGATATGGGGCTTCTTGATAATCCGTTAGTTCTGATTATCCCCAACTGTCTTTCGGTATTTAATATGATAATCCTTCGCAGCTTCTTCTTTGGAATTCCGGACAGTTTGCGCGAATCTGCGGAATTGGACGGCGCTAACCCGCTTACCGTATTGGTGCGAATATACCTTCCGTTGTCCGCGTCTGTCTTGGCTACTCTCGCTCTTTTCTACGCCGTTGGCCGCTGGAACGGATTTTCCGACGCTCTGTTATACATAAAAGCCGCGCCGCAATGGGTTCCTATTCAGCTAAAACTTTGGCAGTTAATTCAAAACATGTCATCCATTGACGTAACTACCGTAGAAATGGTCGCGGGCAGCGTACCGAGAGCCTCTGACGCAATTAAAGCGGCGGCGATTATGTTCGCTACCGTTCCTATTCTTTTAATCTATCCCTGGCTCCAGGGCTACTTTATCGAGGGCGTTACCATAGGAGCGGTAAAAGGATAAATCTCATGAATTATTGCCTATCTTTGTATAGACATAAATTAAATATATTTAGGAGGAGATAGTATGAAAAAAGTCGTAATAATTATCCTTGTTGTGCTGATAATAGCTCTGTTAGCGGCAATAGTCTTTGGTATCATCAAAGCAAAAGGGAAAACTCCCGCGCAGACTGCCGCCGAAAATCTTCCCGTAACAGGAAAACTTAATGTGGAAATTTTTGACCGCGGTTCGGACGGCGGAAGAACGCTTGCGCATAACAACGCGTGGACAACATGGATTAAAGAAAAGGTAAAGAAAGATCTTGATATTGATATTACTTTTGTTCCGGTAGGCCGCTGGTCGGAAAATACCGATATTGTAAACTTAATGGCGTCCGGCAGCGCTCCCGATCTTTGTTATACCTATAATTATGATATGATAAACGATTTCAGGGACAAGGGTGGTATTTTTGATTTAGCGCCTTATATTGACACTTACCTGCCCGATTTTAAAAGCTTACTGGGCGCAGACCCGTCATTTCCCGGCAAGCAATTAGTATACCGCGATCAGGATCCTAATACATTAAGAATTTACTCGGTTCGCAATTATCGCACGGCTATTGCCCAAAGAAATATATTTATCCGCAAAGACTGGCTTGATAAACTTGGAATGCCTGTTCCTAAAGACTTAGGCCAATTTTATCAAGCGTTAAAAATATTCCGTGATCGCGATCCCGGCAATGTAGGCAAAAACAGAGTTGTACCGCTTAGCGTAAATCAGGATGTCCGCTGGGGCCTTGCAGACTTTATCAATCATTTCCTTGATCCTAAAATAACCGACAGGGATCGCTGGGTTAATTTCATCGCGGATCGCGCCATCATGATGCCCGGTTTTAAAAGGGGCGTACAGGAAATGAACAGATGGTACAATGAAGGCCTCATTTTTAAGGATTTCCCGTTAATGACAACCGCCGATGATTTTTACAATCAGATAAAGAGCGGCGTTGTCGGCTCTTTCTGCCAAAACTGGGACTTTATTTACAGAACGGATATGAATATTCTGGTTGACCTGCGCAAGAACGTACCGGGCGCGGATTATATACCGATTAGCATTACCAGCAATAAAGAATTAACCGATAAAGCCGGACTCAGGATTTTCATTCCTTCTTTCTCCCCGAATAAAGACGCAGCCCTTAAGTATCTTAACTGGCTTTCGAAACCTGAAAATTTCAATTTCCTGCAGATTGGTCAGGAAGGCGTAAACCATAAAATGGTAAACGGAATTCCGCAGACTATCGCTACACCGCCTCAGCATCCCTGGTTTATGAATTCACCAAACAATGTTGATATTACAATACCCATAAACGGCGTTGAATTGGGCAATGACGAACAAAACGCAAAAGTTTTAGGCTTGAGTTACGGCACTATATCACCCGAGGTTATTTCAAACGCTTACATTGCCGCAACCATCGGAGCTCGCGGACCGGCAATTTGGCAAGCGACTACAACTGTCAATCAATATTCAGGCGATCTGCGTGAAAAAGCCGATGACCTTCTTTCGCTGGCAATTACGGCAAAGCCCGGGGACTTCAACCGTGTTTGGGATAACGGCGTTAGGGATTGGCTTAAATCCGGAGGACAGGAAGTCCTGGATGAAAGACAATCTCTGTATCCTAAAAATAGATAAACCGTAAAAATTGTAAAAGCCTGACCGAAAAGTCAGGCTTTTTTTTAGTCATCAGAAATTAAAAAACCCGTTCCAGCACGTAAAATACGCTTTTATCAGTGCCAAAAATTATTCTTTTTCCCGCAATTACAGGCGCGGACAGAATTGAACCTTCGGTTTCCATCTGCCAAAGGAGTCTGCCGTCTCTCGCGGAAATACATATCAATTTAGGCGGATTATGATCATCTCCAAGCAGACCGAAATAAACCCGCCCCGATGCGATAGTTGGAGCGGAACTTACGGGAGAATCAAATATCTTTTCCCATTTTAAATCTCCTGTCTTTGCGTCAAATGCGCGGGCTGTATTATCGCCGCCCGTAAATATAACAAGATCTTTCCATACGGCGGGAGACATAAAATCTAAAATGTTTAAATTGCGAAAAAAATATTCCCAGACATTATCATTATCTCTAAAGTATAATTTACCATCCTGATATTTCCGCCAGACCAATTCTCCCGTATGACGGTTAAATGCGTGGTAACCTAGGTATGTAGTATCCATAGTGATAGTCGCCGTTCCCATGTACAATAGGTCCCCGCGGATTGCGGTAAATGAATACCAGATAGCGTCCATCTCATGATAATCCAAATACCACAGGAATTCTCTTTTCTTAATATTAAACGGACCTACTAACTCCACTACCGGGCCCGTACCCATATACATTATGTCATCCGTCACAAGGAATGAATAATTATACCAGCCCGGATTTCTGATTCTGAATTTTTCCTCGCCCTGAGCGGACAGAAAATAAACAGCGTCGGCATCTCCTACAAAAATGATATAGTCTCCATATCTTTGCACCTGCGAATTGATCTGGCTCTCCGCCTGAAAAGTCCAAATCACCTGTCCGGTTTCACACGACAAAGCGTAGAGTTTTCCGTCCTTGCTGCCAAAATAAATATTATCCTTATCCGAAGACGGTATTGAGTTAATTTCCGCGCCGCTTTTAAACACCCAGCGCATATAACCGCTTTCCACGTCCAGCGCGTAAAAATTACCGTCATCGGAGCCGAAATAAATCGTGTCACCCATGACGATGGGCGGGTTTAATGCGCGGATTCTTTCATCGCCGCCGGATTGAAGTTTTATTTTCCAGCGGATACCCAGGGGAGGGGTGATGCGGGAATTGCTTACGCCCCTTCCTTCTTCTCCCCTGAACTGCACCCAGTCATTGGCGCGAGAACAAGAATTCAGTATAAAAAGGGAAATAATAAGTATAAACATTATAACAGTATTCAAGGGCAGTATGCGCGAAGCGCATCCTTCGCCTCGGAGGAAACTCGGCTCATGATGCGCTTCGCGCACACTGCCCTTGATTTTATTTATATTGTGTAAAATAACATTTTTTCTTTTAATAGATAGGGATGTTCTCTTTGATTGATGGGAGATTTTCAGGTTTTTCATAAATAGGTCAACCCCCTTATATCGATGGGAGAAATACATTTCTCACTATTGACTTGTACCCGCCCACCATGACGTGGATAAGAGTGTAGTATTGAAACAACATAAACAATTATAAACATTAACACAGTATTCAAAGGCAGCGGGCGGGAAACGCTTTCTGAGCCGAGTTTCCTCCGAGGCGAAGAAGGCGTTTCACGCCCACCATGGCGTGGATAAGAGTGTAGTATTAAGACAATATAAACAATTATTAACATTAATACAGTATTCAAAGGCAGCGGGCGGGAAACGCTTTCTGAGCCGAGTTTCCTCCGAGGCGAAGAAGGCGTTTCACGCCCGCTGCCTTTGGGTACTGATACAAAGTTATAACTATTTTTATTTTTCATAAATAGGCTAACCCTCTTAAACTGATGATTCTTATAAACCAGCGGTGCAGTCCTTTACGGCGGGTAGCGGTTAGGATTTCATGATACTCCTTCTTTAGTTCCTTAAAACGGGTTTCCATTTCTGCGGGGTCGGCGAATTGCCGCCAGCGGAGTTCGGAGTAGATTTCAGCAAACGGTTTAAAGCAGGAGGCGTCCTCATTGCCGCGGAATAATTGAGAGTACTCAGTTGCGGTTTTTGACGCAGGTTTAATCGGCTGTCCATCCGCGGCAAGACGGGCCAAAAGGAGCAGATATAAGGAGCGCGTTCTGCTGCGGATGTCGCGGCTTGCGCGGCGGGAATTAATGTACAGTATTAACTCGCGTCCGTAACGGAGGGCGTAGGCGCAGATTAGGGCAAGAATTGCAAGATTAATTACCGCCTTGACTACCGCCCGCCATGGGAATTTTTTTACGTTGGAAAAAGTCTGCTTTTCGTCAAAGAGGGGGATAACTACGTCCCAGTTGTTAAAATCGCCCATGCCCATAGGAGGCATGGAAAAGGAGGTGGCTTCAAAGTCAAGCCAGCCGTAATCGGGAATAAAAAACTGGGTCCATGAATGAGAATGGAGATTTGTAACCATGAATAAATTTTCAAAAGGAAATTGTTGAAGAACGGGAAGTTTGTTGCGTAAAATGGCAAGTCCGCGAATATGGGCTTCGGTTTGCAGGTTTTCAGCCGCAAGATAACCTGTAACGACACGGGAGGGAATGCCGGCTAACCTGCCGAGAAGGGCGAGAGTGTTGGAAAACTCTACGCAATCCCCTTCATTGGAATTTGTAATAAAATCTTTCAGCGCGGCAATGGAATGATCATCGTCCGGATTAAGATTGTACTGGTACTTTGAAAAACTGACCAGTAAAGCAATAATATTTTCCAGTTGTTCATTGCCGCCTTCGCCCTTTACCGATTGATCCTTTTCAGTCTGACCGGAAAATATTGAACTTAAATAAGGATCGCCGTTAATAATTTCATTTCTGTCAGACCGCCACATTAATCGCGCGTTATGCAAATATTCTTCAAATAATTTTTTATCGTCTTCTTCAAGCGGAATTTCAAGATAGGCGGCAAGCGCGGATTTTTCTAACGCGGTAAAAGGGCGCGAGCTTTTGTGAACAAGCATAAGAGGATCGCCAAGGTGCGTATTTGACACAACCTGATGAATGTAACGAAGCGGGCCTGTATCGTCGCTTAAAATTACAGGATCGATAACTATGGGACGGTACGGCAGATATTTTTGATGCAGAGTTGAAAGCGAAAAAACTTCCTGCTTTTTTCTGCCAATGTCATGCTCCTGATCGTTACTGAACCATGTAACAAAAAAACGCTGATTCGCCAAATCATTTAACGGTTCATTTTGATTCGCAAGAAACCCTTTAACGGGATCAAGCTGTCCATTGAATACGTTCCCCATGTAGACAGGCTCTCTGTCGGAAGCGACAATCATCACCATGTATTGGCGTCTTTCTTCCGAACCGTCTCCCCTGCCCGGCCAATTGTATTCCGACATCCCGCGCAATTCGCCTTTGCCTTCGTTTTTGGGGCGGGTTCTTCTGCCCTTACCTCTTTGCAGAAGACCGCGATCCGCATCGGACTGCGAAATTTTTTGCGGTATTCGTTCCGAGATTAAATTTGTAATTACGGTATTACGGACAAAATCGGCAGGCAGAACAAACAACACAACAATTAATACCGCCAATGCCGACAGAGAAAAAACAAGCCCTTCCTTCCACGCCTTGATACGGCTGTCAGGATATAGGCATAAATAAATTATTACATTGTGAAAAAGGAAAACTACCGCCGTCCAGACAAGCATTAACTGCGTCAGGGCAATACTCTGCCCCGCAATATCTTCGCCGGAGCGCGAAAGTGACAGAAGACGCAAACCTACCCACGCCAGAAAGAAAGGCTCAATCGCGGTGATTTTTGCAAGTCTTGAAAAAATCGGCTTGCGGTTAAATAATAAATAAGTAAGCGTAAAACTTATAAGTCCTGCCGCGAGCGGCGCAAACGCGTTGAAATTAAATCCTCCCGCCGTTATTGAAAGCAGCAATAACAGCGAAGAAGAAAGAATCACCCTTGTGCGGCGTTTAATTTTTTGTTCGGGAATAAAAGCAAGCACGGCCATTAGCGGAATAATTAAAAACCACTGTACAATTCCGATACGGTCAAAAGAAACAGTAACTCCGGGATGAATCAATATTAATGCAATTACGCTAAAATAGAAAAATAACCTTAAACAAAATAAGAAGGTAGAAGATTTTTTCATATCTTTATCTCCGCGTAAAACATTTCAATCTTTTCTGTTTGAATACTTAAAGGTTTAATTTTCTGTTTTATAAACCAGCGTGAAGGAGGATAAAAACCTTTTGAAACAAAATCCTGAATATGGAGCGCTTCAAAATTATCTTTATTGGTTTTTTCTTTTTTTAACCGCGAACCAGGCGAGTCATTTGAACTTGTTTGCATATTTTTACCGTAATTAGCGGTTGAATCTCCGGGTTGAGTTAAGAAAAGAGTTACAGGTCTCGGGTTACAGGAAAGTAGAAATGTAGGCAGCATAAGATCGCAGGCGGTAGAAAAGACATACATGTCTCCCGCGCCGGATTGAATTGCGGCTTCATTTTGCGGAGGTACAAAGGAAAGACAGGCAAGCTCTTCAAAAAAAGCGTCCATGTCGTCCTGATCTTCTATTTCCCAATTTTTACCCGAACTGTGAACATCAAAAATAAAAGATGAATTCTGATCTAAAAGACTGCGAAGAAAATACGAAAGCCGCGCTTTGGAGCGGTCTAAAAGCCACAAGGCGTGAATGGAATCATTCGCGTAACCAAAATTGCGAAAATGTACTTCTATACGGCTAACCTTTTCCTGATTATCCGTAGAGATTCGCGTTATAAGCGCGTCAATTTTATCCGAGCTTTTCCAGTTAATGTCACGTAAACGATCTCCGGGGGTATACTCCCTCTGGTAATAGCGTTCAACATCGGCGGAAGGTTTATTGCGCTGATCTTCCGCGCCCGACTGCGCGTTAATGATAATTTTTTTTCCAAAACAGGGAGCGCACCTTACATTCACGGTTGAATGTCTTATCTGTCCGCAGGGAAAAGCAAAAAAGCCGAAGATGTCGCGTAACTTGCAAAAACCGTCTCCCTGAAAAACACCCGACATGGGAAAATCAAACGGTATCTGCGCCGTCGTCTCTCCCCGGGGGATTGCCGTCTCAACCGACAAATGGCAGCCTTTTTTCGCTCCCAATCCGCCGGGAAAAAATCGCCCGCTGATATAGAAGTGCAGGCGAAAGAAAAGAGGGATAGCCGCTTCAAGACCCGTCACAAGCGCGCGCTGACGCTCGTCGTCCACTGCGTTAGCTGTCATTGGGGAGGGCGGCTTCCAGCCCGGTTCCATTGATTTTAATTTGCGCGATTTCCACGCGCCAAAAATGCCAAGAACCAGCAGAAAAAGCAGAGCAAAAGAGGCAAGGACTATTTCATAAGAATTGCGGTTAAGAAGCGAGCGGATTAATCCGGCAATGGCAATAACAAGAACAGCGCCGCTGACCGGCGTAAATGGCCGGATAAGTGACAAAACCACAGTTAACCCCGTTTCGGCTCGACAGGGACTGCGTTTAATATGCTTTCCAACGGCGCTTCCGGCGGTATGGAAGGATCGCGGGTAATTATTCTGTGCGCCATTGAATGTATAAATATTTCCTTAATTATATCGACGGGAACATAGTCCATACCGCGGCAGAGGGCGAGAGAACGCGCCAGCCGCGAGATGCGCACGCCCGCCCTCGGACTTGCGGGGCTCTCAATGTCGGGATGAACTCTGGTTTGACGGACGCAATTTACAAGGTAGGAAGTAACGTCGGGGTGCATCTGCACGGTGTCCACCATTTTTTTCCAGCGGATTAAATCCGCGCTGTCTATCACGCTTGTAAAACTGTCCCACGCGTCAATTTTTCCGTGCCTGTTAATAATTTCCGTTTCATCTTCTTCGCTCGGATAGCCAAGAGACAGGCGAATCATGAAACGATCAAGCTGAGGCGTGGGCAGGGGGAATAAATGAACTCCTTTTAAATTCATCGTAGCGATGATAAAAAACGGATCCGTCAATCTGTACAATTTCCCCTCGATAGTTACGCTCTGTTCTTCCATCACCTGAAAAAAACTTCCCTGAGTTTTCGGCGTTAGCAGATTAATCTCGTCACATAACACAAAATGCGCGAACACAGGCCCCTTGTTAAAAATCATCTCTCCCGAATGCCCGATAAAGCGGTTAAACCCGAGTATGTCCTGCGGAAGAAGATCGACGGTACACTGGATACGGCTAAATCCTTCCATTTTAACATCGTCATTACTTACGTCATTTTTTTTCGCGCCGCTTTTCGCCGCCAAGTCCTCAGGCCGCCATTTGATAGACTGCGCCAACGCCCGCGCGAGCGAGGTTTTTCCCACCCCGTGCGAATCCGCCAGAATCACATGGCCGCCCGCTATTTGAGCCGCGATAATGTACTCCAATTTTTTGGCGTCTACAGATATTAACTGCTTGATGTGGTTTATCAATAATTCGATTGATTCTTGTATTTTTGATTCCATGTCTAATGGTAGCGTATATTGAAGGAAGTGAAAAGCCATGAGCGGGCTCACTTAGCCGCCAATACCGCGTTATTCAGTCATTATTATTTGAATTGACACCCCTCGTACAAGTTTATTGCTTAACCAGCGCGTCAAACTGTTCGTTCCTTGATTTTAGCCGTTGGGACATAAGCTCAATGATCGTTCTGTCCATGGAAGTATCGTATTTTAACATTTCATCAAACAAAGAAGGCGGTAAAACAAGCGCCTTAACAGCGGTTTTTGCCTTGGCGGTCGCAGTGCGGTTTTCAGAGAGAAGGTGCCCCATTTCTCCAAAAAAATCTCCCTGCTGCAGGGTAACAGGTTTTTCACCGGAATTTTCATCCGATATAAATATATTTACTTCACCTTCAAGCAAATAAAAAATATCGTTTCCTTCATCGCCCTTTGAAAAAATAACCGTGTTTTTAGGATACGTATGAGAGTATTTTTGCAATTTTCCTTTTTCTGAAAGAAACAATAAATGCTCAAATCCCGGACGGCCGTCAATCATTCTGGCCTGCCGGAACCGCAAAAAAAGAAGCGCGTCAAAGGAATCAAGCACCTTTGTAAGCTGGGCGCAAGAAAAGAAAAACAAAAAAAAGAAAAACACATTCACCAGTAAAAAGATAAGACTGCCCAGCGCACCGTAAAGAAAATTATAATTGGTCTGGTTAAGGAACAAGGTCAGAATCCGGGAAAAAACGGTATAGGAAAATGCAAAACATACACTCCCCCAAATGGCGGAAATACGGCTGGGGCCGTTGGCAATAAGGAAACGGCAGACAAAATAAAAAATAAAAATCATCAGAAAAAACGGAACAACACGGATATTAATTAGGGAATGTATATTTGAGAAAAAAGCTGTGTCAGAAAAACGCCCGAAAAATATAAAAATTTTTCGGGCTGTCGCTGAAAAGAAAATCATCAATATTACGCCGATCAACACGGCCAATTCCACAATAAGGACTATTAGTATTTCAAATATGGGATTATGTTTTTGCTCACCTGTAAAAATAACCTTTAAGCCGCGCTGTAGGGAAAGGATAAAAATTCTTCCTGACCAGAAAATTACGATAGCAGAAATAAGACCGGCTATTCCGCGAAGCTGCATACCGCTTTCAGCAATGGAGGACAGTTCTTCCGCAAGCCAGGCTTCGTCCAGTACGCCGTTTAAGAAGGGAAAATTTGACATTAACTGCGCCAGAACCGCTTCTCCCTGGGTATTATTCGCGCCGCTTATCAACGAGTGAAATACGGAAAAAAGAATAAAAGACAGCAGCATCAGTACGGGAGCGGCTGAAAGCAAAAAGCCGTAAGCACAGGCAGAGGCATGGTTTCCCAAACTGTTTTCACCAAAGAATTGCAGGGTAATAACCAGACGCTGCAGCAGAGTTTTACCTGATAATAATAGACGGGAAAGAAACTTTTTTCTATATTTAGCCAAAAAGATTTTTTTCACTGTATTTTATAATACAGGATCAATCAAACTATGAAAAGTCCGGCATCGGCATAAACCATTTACAAAATATACCACTCCTTTTGTTGAATAACAAAGTACCTAATACAATTTTTTTAATTACGATTTGTGCCGCGGTTTTTGCCATGTCACTGACTATTGACTTCCGGAGTTCCATTTTATTTATTACCAAGAATTAACTTATATACTGTTTGCGAAGTTCATCAAGAGAACGGACAACCGCCTCGGAAGCGGCAGAGACGGCTTTATCGGTATAGGATTTAATGAACTCCGACAACTCATCTTCGGGAACATGCGGGGGCTTTAAAAACTCATACACTTCAACGCCGAGGACTTCCGTAAAATTTACAAGCGTGTCGGAAGATACCCAACGTTTTCCAGATTCTATATCGCTAATAAAATTAGGGGATATATCAAGCATTTCCGCTAGTTTTGCCTGTGATAACCCCTTGAAAATCCTGCGTTTTTTCAAATTTTTGCCAAAAATGGCTCTTAAATCGCTTTCAGTCATATAAAATACTAGCTAATATATTGACTAAACTAAAACAGCTATTATTTTATGATATAACCGCTTTAAGCGATTGTAGTTTTAAATAATTTATCGGACATTAGTAAGGTAATACGCTATACTGACAATAATTAAGGAGATTTTTTGTATGAATAGGCCTTTTAGTATTGTAATTTTTTTAACGTTATCACTCATATTAATTTTTGGAACACCACAACAGTCGCAGGCTCAACAAAAGAAAACAACAGCACAGACGGCACAAGCAGCACAACCCCAAGCTTCAACCTCTCCTTATTTCACAGGAGACGGCGGAAAAAATATGAGCATCGCTATTCTTACTCCTAAAGCGACCGGGCTTGCGGAGAATCAAGGATATCTCCCTTCATTGGTACAGGGTGAATTTGTCAGCAACTTTTCTGGCTATTCCGCCATTTCCGTATTGGATCGGGAACGTCTCGACAGTCAATACGCCGAATTATTATCGGGATATTATGACGATAACGCGAAAGCAGGACTGGATTTAGGGCACTTAACACCTACGACACATATTATGGGCGGAAACATAACCAGAACGGCGACAGGCTACGCCTTACAAATGCAAATCACCAAATCTTCCGATAAAATGACAACGGCTTCATATTCGGGAACTTTTACTTTTGCGGAACTTGACAACCTGACAGGCATACGACGGGCTTCGCTGGACTTGCTTCAGAAAATGGGCGTAACGCTGACGGCGCAAGCGAAAGGAGAACTTGCCGGAGCGGCAATGGATAACCATGTAACCGCGCAAATAGCCCTTGCACGGGGCATTACCGCCCAGAAGCAAGGAACCGAAGTTGCGGCATTGAGCTATTATTTTCAAGCCGCCGCCTACGACCCTTCTCTGATGGAAGCGGCAAACCGCTCTTCGATATTGAACGCCAATATTTCAAGCGGCAACATTGGCGATAATGTCCGCAACGACATAGCATGGCGCAAGGACTGGGTGGCGCGGCTTATGGAAACGGAACAATTTTTTGACAGCTTTAATAAAACTGAGTCCATGCCCTATACCCTTTTTTACGTTTCAGATGAGATTAAACAGGGAGCGGTGAATTACCAGAATGAGACTGTAACCTTGAGCATAGAGACACATCTGCACGGCAGCGGTGTTTGGACGGTTTCGATAGAACGCGCATTACAGGCGGTTTATGACGGCTTGGACGCTACTAAAAGAAAAGATACTTGGGGACTGGGTAACTGGCCTCAACAGGGCGTAACCAACCTGAAATCTTTTGCTGGACGGAATCAGAGTTTTGCGGTTGTCTTTGAATTGTTAAATAACCAGGATAAAGTAATCGGCAAACAAACTTTACAGGCGGGAGGTTCATGGGGATTAAACTGGAGTGGCCGTCCTGTAATTAGTGTTAATGCCGATGACAGGAAAACCTTGAATTTTCAGAATGTCAACGCGAATGATATAAGTAACAGTATGACCATACGGGTTGCTACGGTAAATGGAGCGGATGCCGAGACTACGGCACGCAACGGGGTTTTGCAAATACGGGCGATTACAAGGAAGGATTTTGATTGGAATAGTAACACTTTTAGGTTTTCAAAAGGCGAGATACAAGGTTTTGTTAATGATGCTGCAAGAAAAGCAGAAATAGTAGGACGCATTCTGATAGAACTCATTATTCCCAATAGTATCTGGGGTGACCCGGTTATGTTTATTGGTAACAGGGCGTTTGCTGAATTGGGTTTGAACAGAGTAACCATCCCAAACAGTGTTATATCCATCGGCAGTGAAGCGTTTGCCAACAATAATTTAACCAGTATAAAAGGTGGTAATAGCGTTTCTTCAATCGGCGCACGGGCGTTTAAGAACGCCTTCAGCGCTGGTAACAACTTCTGGGGCGAAATAGGATTAATCATCCCCAACAATGTTACTTCAATTAGAGAGGAAGCGTTTTATCAACGCGAGGATGAAGGAGTGAGTGCTAATCTTAATAGGGGGAGAATAACCAATATTATCATAGGGGCAAATGTGGCCGTATATCAAAATGCATTTACATTTTATAAAGAATCTCGTCTTGATAACGGGAAACTTGTTAATGCTGGATTTACTGGTTTTGAGTTACTTTACTTCCAAAATGGCAGGAAAGCTGGCGCATATAAGAAGTATGGTGAAATTTCAAAATCTAACTGGCGTTATATTTCTTTTCCTTCTCAATTTATTGGAATATGGAAAAGAGATAAGTTTGACAATACATTAACCTTTACCACAAACACCGTCAGAGCCGGTAATCAATCATATGCATGGAACCTTACCAACATATCCGGTAATAATTTTACAATTGCAGATCCAACATATTGGATTATAGATGCAAACGAATCGCAAAAAATAACTATAAAAACAGGCTCAGGGGGATCGCTTATCATTAGCGGCCATAAAGGTAACGGTGAGGACAACTGGAATGGCACATGGAAAAAACAATGAAGCGTTTGGACAAAAACAATCTCTTCCCCCTTTGTGATCTTCGTGTGAAATCTTCTCGAAAAAATCTTTTCCATTACACATAGTTGACTTAACGTGAACAGGTAAAAGACGTTTTTGCTTTTGCGATAAGGAAACTGCGAAGCAGTTTCTCGCAAAAGCAAAAATGTGGCGGAACAAAACGCACAAAGGGGCGAAGCCCCGACTGCGTTTTGT
>Ga0268262_10003118_pt1 | contig 18282 bp, 16 predicted proteins | sample TergutNc150P3_FD_190354 | JGI IMG/M metagenome (GOLD analysis project Ga0268262, IMG submission 190354) | Nasutitermes corniger P3 segment gut microbial community from laboratory colony in Florida, USA - Nc150 P3 (SPAdes) (version 2) | ecosystem: Host-associated > Arthropoda: Insects >...
CTCTTCCCTCGTATTCCGCTGGCGCGGGACGTCTACTAAAGTAACGTCCACTATGCTCTCGCTATGCGTTACTATCCCTTTTTCCTCCAATTGCTGGACAAACCCGTCAAGTATAGCACCAAGCGCTTGCGTTTCGTTTAGCTCTTCGCGAAAGTTCCATATCGTCTTGGCGTCGGGGACTTTGTCCCATAGCTGGATTCCTAAAAGCCTTTGAAAGCTTAAGCGATCCATAATTATATTTTCAGTCTTGTCGTCTGACATGTTATAGAGTTTCTGCAGGATAAGTATTTTAAACATCAATACATAATCAAACGGCGGCCTGCCGCCAAGCCCTTTATGCTCTTTCCTAAGCGCTTCGTTCAGCGTCTCCCGAATATTTTCCCAGGCAATGTGTTTGTTGAGCTTTTCCAATGGGTCCCCAAGCTTGCTCAGATCCTCCAGCCGATTTTTTTCGTCAAAAAATCCTTTCTGTTTCATGCTTTGTATTGAATCATGTTTTTATTTTTTTTTGACTAGGGTTTTTAGAGGTTCCCTTTAGAAATAGATTTATATTTTAACATATATGTATTATAGTAAATGTTATGAATAGTCTATTTGGTAAATATTTTGGGAAAGGTATATTATAAATATGTTTGAAAAGTTGGTGAAAATGAATTGCTATTCTAAAAATAGAATATTAAAATATTTTGCCAAGAATTTATTGGAAAAATTATATTGTTGTGAAATTAATTGTATTGAAATAGATAAAAGCGTATTATTTGCTCATCACGCGCGTGGATGCACGATTATTGCTTCAGAAATTTGTGAAAATGTTGTAATACTTCAAAATGTAACCATTGTAACAAATATGAAATTTAATAAAATTAACAATGAATGGGAAAATGTTGGTAATCCAATAATATGTAAGAATGTTGTAATCGCTGATGGGGCAAAAATATTAGGACCAATAATAATTGGCGAAAATTCTTTCGTTGCCGCTGGTGCGATAGTTACAAAAGATATGCCTGCTAATAGTATAATATACGGCGTAAATAAATTTAAGCCTAAAGATATTAATTATGATTTTGTATATAATTCGAATATGGAAAAAGTTGACAAAATAATTGAAGCAAATAAAAAATTAATAGAAAAATATTTCATGAAATAATGTTATAAAATGCACCAACGGCATATAGCAGGTCTGTATATGCCTAGCCGCCTTACGGTGGCTAGGCTGCGCAAAATACCAGTCGGGGCTACGCCCCTTCGGGGTGACCGCAAAACTGGAAGACTTCAGTCTTATACAATTCCAAAAATATATTACTGTTTACACCCACGGCAAGCTGCGGAGTATTAAACCGTATTGGTTTCGCCAAACAAAAATCATGGTAAGATTGAAAAAAAGTCATATTGACATAAAAATTGTATGCGGTATAATAATATTGGGTAAAAATGATAAACGGTATAAACCATATTACAATTTCTGTAAAAAACATTGAAACGGCATTTTTATTTTATAAAAATGTACTTGAATTAAAACCTGTAATGAAATCAAACAGAAGCGCATATTTTATCGCTGGAAAAACATGGATAGCCTTAGATCAACGTGAAAAGTATATTGCATCAGAAAATTATTCCCATATATGCTTTAATGTACCAAAAGGACACTATAAACATTTTTTCAATAAACTGAAAGAAAGCTCGTTAAAAGAATGGCAAGAAAATCAAACAGAGGGAGATTCAATTTACGTATTAGATGACAGTGGAAACAAGCTGGAAATACATTTTTCAACGTTAAAAGAAAGAATAAAATATGGCAAAAAACATTTCGGCAGTAATGTTGAATGGTATATATAAATTCTATAAACCACAATTAAGTTGCATATAAAAATGATTTTTACTTTGCCTAAAAGGACTGTTAGCGCATCGCCGCTGAAGCGGCTCGAACTACGCAGCCAAAACGCGCGTAATGATATGATTAAGCAGAACGTACACAGCGAATATGCCGATTATGACAGCATAGAGATGAGAAAGAGCCAATTGAATATATATGAAGCGCAAATCATTAAAACCACAATCGTTATATATTGAATACGGAAATTGGGGATTGTTAGACCGGACAGCAGTGATATGATATAATAAAGCATGAAGTTAAAACCATCATCAATTGCGGCTTTTTTGCTGTTTCTAGCAGCTAGTACAGCCGTATATTCGCAGGATGCGGCTTTTCCACGTCTTACCCCCGATCCAAAAGCGCTTGAATATTACCGTCTTGGCGAAAACGGCGGATATTCATGGACGGCATTGGCAGAGATAAGCCTTTGGGCATCAGGTGATACATCAACTTCCAATCTTGAAAAAATCTGCGCAGCTGCGGATTCAATACAAAAAGCTGCCGATCTTCCCGTTTCAAACAAAGACAGGGCGGAATATGTTTTATTGTTTATTCATAAAAATATTTTAAAATCGTACTCGATTTACCAGACAAGAATTGATACCATGCTTTCCACAGGCAGGTACAACTGCGTGTCTTCAGCTGTTCTGTATATGATTCTCTGCCAATCTCTCGGAATAAATGCAAAAGGAGTTATGACAAAGGATCATGCTTTTATAACGATTACAATTGGCGATACGGATATTGATGTTGAAACTACCAATGCTTACGGGTTTGACCCCGGCAACCGCAAGGAATTTCACGATCAATTCGGTAAACTAACAGGGTTTTCCTATGTACCTGCGAAAAACTACCGCGACAGGCAGACGATTTCCCAGATAGAGCTTGTCTCTCTTATTTTGAATAACAGAATAGCTGATTACGAAAGGCTGAAGCAATTTGCCGATTCCGTTCCTGTGGCGATTGACCGCGCCGCCCTTCTTGAAGGCAGCTCTTTTACGATTGACGCAATAAAAGAAACACAGGAGACAATTTATACAGACCCGCGAAAAGACCTGATGGACAGGCTATTTAATTTTGGGGCTATGCTTTTAATGACGGGCAAAGAGGAAGAAAGCTTGCAATGGGCCACCACCGCTTCTCCTGTTTATCATGATGAAAAACGCTGGCAGGAATTTATAATGGCTGCGGCGAACAATCATCTGATGCGGCTAATAAAGGCAAACAAGTATGCGGACGCGAGAAAATTCATTGACGAACAAAAATATGTTTTATCCCGGGCGAACTACGATAAACTTGATGTTTTATTGACTGATTCAGAATTGTTTGACAGAGCGAACCGGATTCGCACCGCCACCGACGGAGACAGCGTTGTCAGCGCCGTCGAACAGGCGCGCGACAGCGGGAAAGTACCGGAAAAGCGGGCTGTTGAGTTAATTACATTTGCCGTTCAGAAAGCGGCGTCATACATTAGTACGCAGCCTGTCGGAAACTGGCGTGCGGCTATTCAATATATAGAGGCTTCTCTTTCACGCCTTGGCGCGAACCGCGAACTTGAGCAGGCTTTAAATGTTTACCGTGGCAATTTGGCGGCGGATTATCATAACCGTTTTGCTTCTGAGTGGAACAAGAAAAATTATAATGAGGCTGAACGCATTTTGAATGAAGGATTAGCGGAATTTCCCAACGACAGGCAATTATTATCGGATAAGCAGATTATCGCCAAACAAAACAGATGAAGGTTTGTATACGCCATTAAAACGGCGTATACAAACACGATAAGCGACATAAAACGCCGCTTATCTCACTTTTACGTGAAGATTACACGCTTATGGCGGCGCGTATATTTTCTTCCAGCTCTGCAAGCTGTACCGTAAAGTCAGGTAAATGTTCGCGGATAAAAGCCATATCTGCGGCTTTGCCTGCGGCTTCAAGTCCCGCGGCATTGGACGATACTTCCTGCGCGCCAATAGAAGCGGACACGCTTTTCAGAGAGTGAACCTGGATTATAAATGCCGGCAGGGTATCTGTATCCGGCATTATTTGCAGCTGCGGCAGCCGTTCGTCAACATCTTTGCAGAACATAGATAGCACTTTCTTATAAGTATCCACCTTTCCCCTGAGCATGGCAACTCCTTTTGTCGTATCAACATTGGGGATAATGGGCAATAAGGAATTGGCATCTACGTCCGGTAATTTATCTTTTTTTTCACTGCTCATTGTTAATTGTTCATTGTTATTTGTTCTTTTCTCTCCCGGTATCCAGCGGTCAAGGATTTCATCCAGTTTGGAAACATCTATGGGCTTTGAAATAAAATCATTGAAGCCTTTTTCGATAAACATTTCCCGCATTCCTACAACGGCGTTAGCAGTCAATGCAATAATAGGAATTTGCTTTCCGCCCTTTCCTGATTCCTCATTACTGGTTTCTAATTTTCTTATAGCCGCCGTCGCTTCAATCCCGTCCATTTCCGGCATCATGTGATCCATTAAAATAAGGTCATATTTATTCCGTTTCACAAGTTTTATCGCTTCCGCGCCGCCGAGGCAGGTGTCAATTTTAGCGTTATATGGAGACAGGAGACCCTCGGCCACTTTAAGATTGGTGGCAATGTCGTCTACTATCAACAGCCGCGCATGTGGGAAGGTATGGCGTATCACGCCGGAACTGACAGAACCCTCAAAACAATCCCGACGGTCAGCCTTACCGTTCAGAGTATTGGCAATGGACAGGGACTGTATCGGCATGGATACAAAGCGCACATTGGAAATATATGCTTCAGTACCCCATTCAATCATAAGGACAAGAGGTGGCTTTTTCCCTCCGCAGAAAACCGAATCATCCTGTTCCATAAGCGGTTTTATTTTTTCATAAAGGCCATAACTTGAAAACACATAGGACCATTCTGCGAGAGGGGAACCGCTAACCTCCGGTTCGACGCCCTGCGGGCTCGGTTGAGGTCCACGGTACAGGGCTTCTTTGAAGTCATCAAAATTCGTTGCCATGGTATAAGGGACCTTCATGTTTTTAAGCGACCAGCACACCGATTTAGCGTAAGTAATTCTGCTTTCATAAACAAGAACCTTCTTTTTTTCCGGTTCCTCCACCACAGCAAAAGGCTCTTTTGATTCAATGCCCTGCGGGACAAATACCGTGAATACGCTGCCCTTGCCGTATTCGCTTTCCATGTTTAATTTCCCGTCCATAGCTGCACAAAGCCGCCTGGTAATGGTAAGCCCCAGCCCGGTTCCTTCAATGCCCTGATTCTTCTTAATATCAACCCGGACAAACTCATCAAAGAGGTTCGCCTGATGCTCCGGTTTTATTCCTTTTCCGGTATCGGCCACGTCTATCCTGAGCAAGACCTGTTTATCGTCCTGTTTGTCCGCAGTAATGGTCAAACCGATATGTCCCTTTTCTGTATATTTTACCGCGTTGGACAGCAGGTTAAGAAGAATCTGGCGGAGGCGCACTTCATCTCCGATAAGGTTGTTGGGAATATTCCCGTCGATATTGGTAAAGAACCGTATCGGCTTTTCCCTAAGCCGCGTACGAATAATGTTGATCGTGTCGTTGATTAGGGATGAAAGCATATAATTGGCGGGAACGATTTCCAGTTTTCCCGCTTCGATTTTTGAAAGATCCAGAATATCGTTAATTATTGAAACGAGGTTATTCCCCGCTTGTTTTATATCCCGCGCATACCCTCGGGCTTCGCATGAGAGTTCTCCCCTCAGCATTAGTTCCGCCATGCCTGTAATGGCGTTCATTGGGGTGCGGATTTCATGGCTCATCTTCGCGAGAAAATCGCTTTTTGCCTTGGAAGCGGATTCAGCCTTTCGGTTTGCTTCAAGAAGCTGCAGGTTTTGCTTCGCTATCGCGTTTTCAGAACGAGCAACAAAAATATTAATAATGATGAACAGGAAAAAGATAAGAAACAACATACTGAAAAAGACGGTATTCATGGCATGGTTCAGAGACAATAAGCCAGGTATCGGATAACTTACGGTCAGATACCATTTCATCGCCGGGATAGAGTTTACCAGATATATTTTTCTATCATAGATGAAGCTCCGGCTTTCACCATCCGAAAGCTCATTCGCGATCCTGATCAATTCTTTTCCGGTATTGCCAAGGTGTTCGTCAAGACGGACTTTATTCTGAACCAGTTCATAATCCACCGCCGAAGTAATTTCATTGTATTTATTAAACATATATGTTGTGATATTTTTATCGAATTCCTGATAGCTGGAAGCTACAAAATTTGAAAAATCAGTCAGATTTATGCCTGTGCCAAGCAGCCCTATAGGTTTTTTGCCTGTCTTTGCTTTAACAAATACCGGGACATTGACCCAAAGGTATATTTGCTCCAAATCATGATTATAATTAATGTTAAAGATATATTTTTCTGTTTCGTATAATGTTAAGTTGTACCAATAATTCCTGGGATCATCAGGATTGACAACGTAAGGAGCATTTCCTGTTGAATAAAATATTTTATCCATGTCATTAACCCAGTAAAGTATTTTATTATTGAAATGTTCCTTATAAATGGCAAATTCACCGTCCGCCTGAAATTTAAGAAGCGGATCAGAAGGATTCATAAAATACTGCCGAATTATCGTGGTATCCGCCATTTTCAACAAAAGGGCAAGTTCACTGTCTACCGTGGTTGCCAAACGCAGCCTCATTGTTTCAGACGCTATGGAAAGCTGTTGTTCAATAAAAGAACGGTTGATTTGACGCGCGGAAATTGAATATGCCGTAATAGCCGACAAAGCAATAACGAGAAAAAGGATACAGGAAAAAGCAATGAATGTATTGTTGGCAAAATTTTTTAATAGCCTGACGGAGCTCGTTGTCATATTCGCAATACCTTGTCCTAATTATTACTCTAATTAAATATATGATTTTTTTTGTTCCAATATAGAATATAAAATGGAATTCATGGAAGAATATTATGAAATATATTCTTCGTTAAACAGTATCATCGAAAAATAGGTGACTGTATTGTGACCGTTGTTGTAACGCAAACCCCCAAGCCGACTGAGTTCTGTTACGTTGATACCCGCCGCTTCGATGGAAGAGACTCTTTTATCGGGAAACCTGCATGGCTCAGGATATGCGCAGGTTTCGCAAATTGAGCATCCACCTGCGCCGAAGACAGGGTTGTCTCTGCCAAAGCTTTCATGCATTTCAAAAGTAAGCCGGTTATGTTGTTCCTTCGCTTTCATCATCCCTTCATAATCAAAAGAGTCGTCCAGGTCTGATTTAGTGGTAAAGACAAAGGCGGAAGAAAAGGCCGTTATTTTTTCTTTTTGCGTTTCCAGGGAGCCTATGGCTGGCGGACAGGTCCAGCATTTGTTGTAGTTTCCGCATACGTTTGTGGAACATGTTTCATACAGCTCTGGCGAAAATTGAATTCCGGCAACAGGTATTACCGCGTATTCAAAGGCGTGTCCCTTTATTGCCTGTTCAAAAAGCTGTTTCAATTATTTGGATAGTTCTACGTGTAGTTTTTCACCCAGTGCGCGGGCTTCTTCCGCCGTGGCTGTAGCGGTTTCGATAATAAGCCCCTTTCTGCCGAAGGTTTCCACAAGGCTCTTTGAGTATTCAAACAGATCCACGGAAGAGTCCTGGGGATGATCCCAGTAACGATGGCGCAGGCAAAGCAAAGTTTTCCCCGCCGCCGCATCCCGTACGGCTTTCCAATTCATTACCTGGGGAATGGTAAAGTCCAGCCCCTTAAGGCCTTCTATCTCCATCATTGCGGCGACAACGTTCTGAACGTCCCCGCAGGAATGGATCATTACGCCGCCGAATTCTTTCGCTATTTTATTGTTGTATTTAACGCCGAACTCACGGTATAAAGCCGGAGAGAGCAAGGCAGCAGTATCGTCGCTGAGCCTTACGCCAGCGAAACGGGGAACCGGGCAGATAGACTCATGCCCAACGCTGAAAAGGTTTTTGATACGCCGGAACTGTTCCTTGATGTATAGGATAGTTGCCTCGGTTACCTTTTCCATAAGCACATGCACTTCGTCGGGGAAAATCAGAAGGGCTTCAATAAAAGAGGTGTAATCCCAAATCATGGAAGCTGTTACCAGGGGAGAAGGCACATTCAACATTCTGAGGGGCAGGGAGGAAAGGCTTTGCAGGGATTCGATGCGCTTCCACGCCTTTTGAAAGACCGCGTTTTTTTCCGGGTCAGGAATTTCCAGCTTGTGTACGTCATCGGCGTTCTCTTCCCGAATGATGGCCTTTATCCAGGGGTCGGCTTCGTCGTTCACCGTTTGCTCACAGCCAAAGGCCGCGGCCACTATGCCGATCCCCTGGTTTGGCTTGATGTTCGGAAGCCCGTAGTCGTAAACACCCTCGCGGCTTTTGTGAAGCTCCTCGCTCCACTTAACTTCCGCTTCGGCGTCATCGTAAAATTTCTTTGTGGCCCCGTGAAAAAGCCCAATATCAACAACAAAGGGAACTTCCCCGGTATCCTCAAGACGCCAGACGGCTTCCAGCCTTTCCAATTTTTCTTCTGGTTTTAAAACAGCGCTCATTTTTGCCCTCTTTCATACTATACCACTTTATGGCCCGAATATCATGTTCGGGATAAAAAGCACTACTCTGGGCAGGAATACAAGAATGGCTATTTCAAGGCATACCGCAAAAAGAAAAGGCAGGCTTTCCTTTGTGTATTCCTCTGGCGGACAACCAATTATTCCACACACCGTATACAGCGCGGAGCCGACAGGCGGTGTCATAACTCCCAGTGTTACAATAGTTGCCATAAGAACGCCAAAATGTACAGGGTCTATCCCGACGCTTTTTACCATGGGCAGAAAGATGGGTGTTAATAGCAGGAAATTGACATTGCTGTCAACAAACATTCCGGAAATAAAAAGGAATCCAAGCATAAGAAGCACCAGGATCTGGGGATTCTCGGTAATCCCAAAAATCAGGCCGCTCAAAGCTACAGGCAGTTTGACCCAGGTTATCGCGTAACTAAACGGGCCTGACATGGCAATGATAAGCATGACAGCGCCGGTATCTTTTAGAGTATTTAAAAGGGCTTCCTTGAAATTCTCCCACTTTAATTCTTTGTAAACAAATACGCCAATAATAACAGCGTAAATTACCGCAAACGCCCCGGATTCCGACGGTGTAAACACGCCAAAGCGAATACCGACGATAAGGATTACAGGAAAGAGCAGGGCCCAGATTGATTCTTTAAGGTTATTGAAAAGCTCCCCTAGCGTAAATCTCGGGGCGTTTGCCTGAGGGGGATCGTATTTTTTTACACGCGAAGTAATTGTGGTTGTGGCCATTAGGAAGAACATCATTAAAACGCCGGGGATGATTCCGGCGGCAAAAAGACGGCCTATGGAAACTTCGCCCACAAAGCCAAAGATAATCAGTCCCAGGCTTGGCGGGATGGTAGCTGTGATAAGGGCGGTAATGCAGTTCACCGCGCAGATGTAACCCTTGCTGTAACCAAGGCGCATCATTTCCGGCGCAAGGATGCGGGTTTCCATGGCGGCGTCTGCGGTTGCCGAACCGGAAACCCCGCCCATGAGGGTACTCAGCACAACGCTGATCTGGGCAGTGCCGCCGTACATACGCCGTGTGAGGAGCCGGGCAAGACCCAGGAGACGGCTTGTGATCCCCGACACATTCATTAGGTTTCCGGCAAATATGAAAAACGGAACCGCCAAAAAAGCAAAAGACTGGCTCTGGGAAACTATCATCTGTGTGGCGGTTTGATAGTTTAGGTATTCCACAGAGCTAAAAAACGCGAGGCCAGCGATGCCGATGACAAAAGCGACGGGCATTCCCAAAACGAGGAAAACGAAAAAACAAATTAAGAGTAGCGTCATTTAGCTAACCTATTTCCGGCGTGGCTGCATAGCCGCGCATTAAAAACGAACATGAAACGAAGTTTCATGATGCCTCCTTTTCCCCGCCCTTGAAATCCAGAATACAGCGCCTGATTTTCAGGATGGTCGAAACCGACATGGACAAAGCCGCCGTTACAAGACTCATTGTTACAAGGGAATACGGCATTGGTATGGACTGAAACCTTCTTACTCGCTCAATCCAGGCGAGCCGTGTCCCATATATAACGATAATAACAAGGGCTACAAAAATAACAAGATAAATGAGTATCTGGACAATTTTTTGCATCGCCTGAGGAAAACGGCTGGTAACAATATCTACTCCGACAAGGCGGCCGCTCCGCCATGCAATATCTGCACCCAGAAAAGCAGTCCAGGACAAAAGGAATAAAGCCATATCAATATTCCAAGCCATGGACACACGGAAAAAGCGCAGGATAGCCGAAAGAAAAACCAAAGCAACAAGGAGTATAAATCCCGCGCCGCAAATAATCACTTCCAGTTTGCAGATTGCATGGTAGAGTTTCCGCATGATAATCGCCGGTTACAGGCCAAGTTCCCTGAACAATCTGTCCTTCAGGCCAGAGGAGAAATTGAGATCATTGTTGGTGTAAAGCGGCGCGATGGCATCCTGGAATTCCTTCATATTGACTTCCGTAATGACAACGCCTTTGTCCCTCATCTGCTGATAGTAAGGGGCTTCCTCACTTGCAATAATGCCTGAGTACTTTTGGGCAGTGTCACGGACTGTTTTTAGGAAGAAATCCCTGTCCGCGGCGGACATTCTGCTGAGCATGGCGTTGGAACATACAAAGGATGATTGAAGCATATAATGCTTGGTCAAAGCCAAATTCTTTACTACGTCGAAAACCGCAGAGCCGAACGCTGTGGCTACCTGAACTTCACAGCCGTCCAAAGTTTTCTGCTGGAGTCCGGGGACTACTTCGCCCCAGGTAATGCCGATATTCGCAAAACCAAAGTACTTGGCCAGCGCGTTTCCGATAGCATTGCCGAAACCGCGGATCCTGAGGCCCTTGAGATCGGCCACAGTCTTTACCGGAGTAGCGGTATAAAAACTGCGAAAACCGTTGTACATATCAGCCACAAAGGTAATGCCCTGTCTTTCAAGGTTTGCCTGCCATTCCTTAAAAAGGGCAGTTTCCGGAAGTTTCGGCAGAACCGCTGGATCAGTAAGGATATACGGCGCCATCAGGATATTCATATCGGGAATATTGAACTGGCTGGCGAGGCGTCCGGGATCCGAAGGCACTACCAAGGGTACACCTGTCCTTGCCTGCGTAACCATGTCGTCGGTGTTGTTGGAGAGCGCTCCGTTCACTTGGACATCGGCGTCAAAACGCCCTGACGCGTTCAATATATCCGCCATCTCCTGCATGGCCCGGCTCTGCCCGGTCGATGCCGCTTCGGTACCCGCGAAGGTTACCTTGACTTTCGTGGCTGTTCCACCGCTCTGCTGTGCGCCTGTGGCAAATACGCCTGCGATTAAAACCAAGCCCAGTGTCAGCACGAAAACACTTCTTAAAAATTTCATGTGCTCCTCCAGAAAATAATAAAGATATTAGCCCTTTCTAAATGAATTGTTTATAAAAGGCCGTTATTATTATACTATTATAGTACATTCATGCTTGAATACAAGGCGCAATAGTTTTTTTACAAAAAGATTTCAGTTGTAAATCTTTCGTCCCCGCTTGTCCGCTATGCCAGTCTTGCGCCAGAAGTAGGTGTTGATCTGATCCCGCCACTCTCGCGCGTTTGCAAGCTGACGCTCAAAGCGTGAAAGCACCGATTGGTACACTTCTTCTGCAAGCGAATCTTTCAGGCCCTTCCACTGTTCAAGCATTGTTACGACTTCCTCATAGCCTTCAAAATGGGTGTCGTAGATATTCTGCAAAAGGGTCTCGCCGTTTTTCATCTTGTAGTCGTAGGCAAGGCGGTGAAAAAACAGGATAAGGTTTTCCGGGCAAGTCGCCGGATCGGCAAACATGTATGCGTTTTTTGCCGCGTACTGTGTGGTGTAGTCTGTTCCTGCGGGCGTGCGGTCAATGCCGATTGCGCGGGCATCGGCGCGGTGATACGTTCCCCAGCGGCTAAATTCGTAGCCTTCGATATTCGGGCCGTAGTGCAGGCCAGGCGTTACCATGAAACACACGCCAAATGGGGCGTTGTACTTCTCATAGGCGGGATAGGATTTAATCAGCAGTTCCGTTACGGTTTGCGCAATGCGGCCTGCGCCAAAAGAAAGGACGCTCCACTCGCGGGCAATTTCCTGGGCGGAAAGGGAAGGGTTCCAGATAATTCGCCCGTAACCGTAGAGGTTCGCCTGTGCCAGCGTGTGGCCTGTCCAGTTGCGATCCCTGCCGATATTTACCACAGCCGCAAAGCCCTCTATACGCGAATGTCCGGCAGAGTAGGGGCCGATGAGGTCTTTAATGCGTCCCTCTGGTTCGCCGGCAGTGTCAAAGCGCATGATGTCTTCCCAGAGCCAGGGCAGGTAACACAGATCTATCTGATGGCCGGTGTACTCCTGGGTAATCTGGAGTTCCATAACATGGCGGGTTTTTTTTAACGCGCCAAAGAGCGGCGCTACCGGCTCGCGCACCTGAAAATCGTAGGGACCGAATTTTATCTGGAGAATCACGTTATCGTCAAACGCTCCGTCCAGGGGCATAAAATGATCGTAGGCCGCGCGGGCACGATCAACGCTCTGATCGCGCCAGTCTTGCTGGCAGTTGTACACAAAACAGCGCCAGATGATTTCGCCGCCATGCGGCTTTACCGCTTTTGCCAGCACATTTGCGCCGTCGGCGTGGGTACGGTTGTACTGGAACGGGCCAGGTTCACCTTCGGAATCCGCCTTGACAATAAAGCCCGCTAAATCTGGAATGTACCGGTAGATAAGGTCTGCCCGTTCTTTCCACCACGCGGCCACAGCCGGGTCAAGCGGATCGGCGGTGGGGAGTTTCCCCAGAGACCAGGGCGCGCCGAAGTTGATACTAAGCAACAACTTGATGCCGAAGGGGCTGAAGATCGCAGCCAGCGCGGCAAGATCCTCGAGGTACTCAGGCGTAATTAGGAGTTTTGCGTTATTACGGACGTTAACGTTATTAATGGAAATGCGATTAATGCCAATCGAGGCAAGCAGACGGGCGTAGTCCTCTATACGCTGTTTTTCATAATCAAAGCGTCCGTTACGGAAAAAGAGCGAAGGCCCTGCATAGCCGCGCTCGACCGTGCCTTCCATATTGTCCCAATGGTTGATCATCCTGAGGGGGCTGTCAGGCGCATCGTTTATCTCGAAGCCGTTTTTTATTTCTCCCAGTACCAGCAGCGCAAGGAAACGGAACACCCCGTACAGGAGGCCCGTCTCATCATGTCCTGCAATGACAGTCTGTTTATCCGTAATCTTTATCGTAAAACCGCCGGCCTTTAGCTCCACAGCGGAAAGCTGAAAACTTTTATCCATAAACGGAATGGTTCCAAGAAACACGCCGCAATCTTTGCGCTCCATATTCTTCGGAAAATAAACGGCGGGGGAAAAACCCAAAAGCCGTTTAATGCCCAGGCGAAATTCTTCAACCGCCTGCGTAGCAACTTCGCCGCCCTTTTCGGCAAATACCGTATCCAGCGCAGCCTCAGGCGGCGCAATTATTTTTTTCTGTAGCCAGCAGTCGTATTCATTTAACATGGTTAGATATTCTCATATTTTTATAACAATGGTAAGATCAATTAAAGCATTATGAAGAATTTACTTCTTCCGCCCATGTTTAGCGACGGAATGGTTATACAACAGGGAGTTGCTTTTCCCATCCGTGGTTGCTCCCTTCCATCTTCAGTGGTGACAGTCACTTTTTTGGGCAAAACCTGTCAGTCGCAGGCTGGAGCGGACGGCAAATGGCAGATGTTCCTCGATCCTGTTCAGGCAGGCGGCCCTTTTACAATGGGTATAGAATCAGCGGAGACAAGAGTTTGCATAAAGGATATTTATTCAGGCGACGTGTGGCTCTGCGCCGGCCAGTCCAATATGGAACTGCCCATGCAGCGTCTAAAGGACAATTATCCTGAGGAATGGACAGCGCAAACTTTTCCTCCAATCCGGCAGTTCAAAGCGCCACAGGAATGGGATTTTTCAGGCCCACGCGAAGAACTAAGCGGCGGGGGCTGGACTGTCGCGACTGCGGAAACCCTCCATGAATTTTCAGGGACAGCCTGGTTTTTCGCCAAATGCCTGTACGAAAAATACCATCTTCCCATCGGCCTTATTTGTACCGCGTGGGGAGGAACGCCCATCGAGGCTTGGATGAGCCGTGAGGCGCTGTCCGCTTTTCCCGAAAAAATTGCCCAGGGCGAGCAATACGCCGATCCGGCTGTATGCAAGGAAATCGGCGCGAAAAATGAAGCTGCGATACAGGGATGGGAAGCGCGGCTCATCCGCGAAGATGAAGGCTTAAAGAAAAAATGGCAAAGTCCGGAAACCAATCTATCCACATCCGGCTGGGACGATATAACCCTGCCAGGCGATTTTACGGAAGCAGGACTTGAGAATTTCTGCGGAGTTATCTGGCTGTGCCGGGAATTTGATGCAAAGGCGGATTTTACCGCGCAGGAAGCCAAGGTCTGGCTGGGCACGATTGTTGACTCGGACACGGTGTACATCAATGGCGTTGAAGTGGGAAACACCGGTTACCGTTATCCGCCGCGAAAGTACCGTATACCAGTGGGCCTGCTTCATGAAGGGAAAAACCGCATCGTTATCAGGGTCAGTTGCGTTAATGGCCAGGGGGGAATTACCAGGGACAAGCCGTTCCGCTTTTTTTCCGAACAAGGTTGTGTGGAACTTACGGGAGCGTGGAAATACCGGATCGGCGCAAAGGCTCCGCCGCGTCCTGAGGCTTTCTTTTTTCAAAGGCAGCCCATGGGGCCCTTTAACGCGACAATTGCCCCCATACTGAAGTTCCCGCTCCGGGGCGTTATCTGGTATCAGGGCGAGTCAAACGACGGAAGCCCCTACGATTACGAAGTTCTTTTTAAGGCTATGATACAGGACTGGCGAAATAAATATTGCCAGGAGAATCTTCCCTTCCTGTTTGTACAACTCCCCATTTTTGGCAGTCCAACCGAAAATAACGAGGCCGCATCCTGGGCGATTATCAGGGAAGCCCAAAGCGCCGCTCTGTCCCTTCCCGCTACCGGCATGGCCACGGGCCTTGATCTGGGCGAGTGGAACGATCTGCATCCCCTAAACAAAAAGGAAGTAGGCCGCCGTCTGTTTCTTGCGGCGGAACGGGTAGTATTCAAAAACGGAAATGCCCCCGCCAGTCCAACGTGCCGTGAAGTTCAGTTGCGCGGGAACCGGCTGTTTTTGACTTTTGACAACATTGGCAGCGGCCTTGTCGCAAAGGAAACGCCTTATGTAAGCATTGTTGCAGACGGAAAGCTTCTACGGCTACCTGCGGAAATAGAGAAGTACGATACTTTATCGGTGGATCTTTCTTCTGTCAAAAAACCAGAAAAGATATTATACGCCTGGGCAGATAATCCCAAAGATCGGCAATTGTACAATAGCGAAGGCTTGCCGGTAATTCCGTTTAAGATGGATTTATAATGCAAAAACCTGGTGATTTGCTGGAAAGCGTGCTAAATGAAATAGAAAAGAGGATAAAAGAAGATATAAATGCCGATTTTCTGGCAGAAAAAGCAGGAATTTCATCAGTCCATTTACAAAGATTGTTTAAATTCGCGTTCAAACAGCCCCTTGGAGCTTATATACGTTCACGCAAACTAGCGGCAAGCCTTGAGAGCATACTCAGTACAAACTTAAACCTGATAGATATTGCCCTGGAATACGGTTTTGAATACGAGCAGTCATATTTAAGATCGTTTAAGAAGGAATTTGGCGTTACTCCTGGCAGTGTCCGTAAAGCCAGCAGGATAGTAACAGTAATGCCTCCCCTTAATTTGCTTGGCGCAAAATTATTTGAAAATGGCATAATGTTCAAACCGGAAATAGTTATGGTTCCGCAATTTCACGTAATAGGCAAAAAATATAAAATACCTTACAGCGATTCAATTAACATGGCTCCAAAAATAGGGAAACATTTTTGGGAAAATGAACGCAGCAAGATAGCAAATGCGATGGAACCAAATGTTTATATCGGATTAACCAGAACGGGCGGCATAGATGTTGACTATAATTGGTATTTACCTTCAATCCAAGTGAAAACGTTGAAAAATATTCCGCAAGGATTTGACAGTTATACATTTATCCCTTCGTTATGCGCCAAGTTCTGTTACATAGGGCAGCATCATTATTTCGAGATAAACCGGAATAGAGCAAAAAGTATGTACTCTGCCATTGAAAATTTCTTTGATTGCGAATATGGCCGAAATTTTTCCAGGATTAGTGATATTTACTTTGAGAAAATTGAAACAGATTCCTATGATGGAGAGTTTTGTCAAATGGAATGGTTTACTCCGTTAAAAAACCAAAAATGATGCAAAATGTTAATTTTTTATCTGTTCAATATGCTATTGTCAAAATTAAGGGGTACTTATGTCTGTTAAATTTAGGCGCTATAAATTATTAGCCGATTTCGATAAAGTCAATAAATACCTGACTGATGTTTTTAATATAGAAACATTAAATGGTTATTTGCTTCCCCAGTATTTTGAGTATGCCCATACCCATCCGTTATTTACTTTTAAACTGGCACATAGATTTGGCTTATGGGAACACGAAAATGAGCTTGTTGGGATTGCGTGTTATGATATGTACCCTGGTGAGTGTTTTATAAGCGTAAAGAATCGTTTTAATTCATTGTTGCCTGAAATGATAAGTTATTCGGAAGAGTATTTATCTGAAAAAAGTAATGGTAAAACATCTTTAGCAATATCAATTATTGGTAAAGAAATCGAAAAGAAGGAATTGTTGGAAAAATCCGGTTATGAAAAAATTCATTCTGAAACAGTAACCGTATTTTCATATGAAAACCCATTCCCGAATCAAATTCTTCCCGAAGGATTCTCCGCTATATCATTGGAAGATGAAATTGATTTTAAGAAAATAAACGATTGTTTATGGTATGGCTTTGATCACGGCCCCGAACCCGATCCTGATAATGATATTGACTGCCGAATGTTAATGCAAAGCGGACCAAATTTTCGAAAAGACTTGACCACAATAATTAAGGCTCCAAATGGCGAATACGCATGTTACGCCGGAATGTGGATTGACAGACAAAATAACTACGCGTATTTGGAACCATTAGCGACAGTACCGAAATATCGGCGCATGGGGTTGGCAACGGTTGCATTAGTTGAAGGAATGAAAAAGACAAAAAGCTTGGGTGCAAAATATTGCTTTGGAGGAACGGGAGAGTTTTATCACAGTATTGGTTTTAAGGAAATTTCAAACCGTGAATTATGGAAAAAAGAATGGTAGGAGAGAAAACACCATGTGCCATTTTGTAAAAATAACAGGAGTATTTATTGAACCCATTTTTCGCCCCATAAATACATACTCATAATAATCTCTTTCAAATCCTCTCCCTTTTCAGTTAAGGAATATTCAACCGTTGCAGGAACAGTAGCAAAGACTTTTCTGTTAATGAGGCCGTTTTCTTCCAATAACCTTAAACTAACTGTAAGCGACTTGGCATTAATGTTATGAAGAAGCCGCCTTAATTCGCCAAACCTTTTTTTCCCTGAAAAAAGGTTTTTGAGAATAAGAAATCCCCATTTCCCGCCTATTACATTGAGCGTCTTTTCAACACAACATTCCACAGTTCCGCAAGTTTCCGCAAAAATTTCCTGTTCTTTTGTTTTAGCAACCATTTCACTACCTACTTTCTTAAAGTAACCTATATTACCAAAAGGTAACAATATGGAAAAAATGTAATTGCTTGAAATAATAAATCGGTAATAGTATATTGTCAACGTGATACATCACGCATGTTCTATGAAAATTCTTACATATTGGAGGTAATAAGTCATGAACAAAAGCTTTTTGGATCTCGCCAAAAGCCGGTATTCAGTACGAAAGTACGAGAATAGATCAGTTGAAGCGGAAAAATTAACCGCTATTTTGGAAGTCGGGCACGTTGCGCCTACGGCTGCCAATCAACAGCCTTGTATATTCCTTGTACTCAATAACGAGGAATCAATCGAAAAACTCTATAAGGCTTGTAATCCGCACGGCGCACCGCTTGCCATTGTCGTTTGCGCTGACAAAAACACCGCATGGGTACGCCCCTTTGACAAAGCCAACATGAGCGAGGTTGACAGTTCCATAGCCGCCGATCACATGATGATGTGCGCCCAGGATTTGGGACTTTCTTCCTGTTGGGTAACCTATTTTGATCCCAAAATAGTCCGTAAAGAATTCAACATACCCGATGATGTTGTACCTATAAATATACTTGCTATTGGTTATGGGGCAGACGCGCCGCAATCTCCTGATAGGCACGCACAAACAAGGAAACCGCTTGATTCTATAGTCA
>Ga0268262_10003119_pt1 | contig 18279 bp, 22 predicted proteins | sample TergutNc150P3_FD_190354 | JGI IMG/M metagenome (GOLD analysis project Ga0268262, IMG submission 190354) | Nasutitermes corniger P3 segment gut microbial community from laboratory colony in Florida, USA - Nc150 P3 (SPAdes) (version 2) | ecosystem: Host-associated > Arthropoda: Insects >...
CTTGCTTTTTTAATTTTGCTTATGGTAGGCATGGCGTTATTTGCCATGCCCGTTGTCGGCGAACCGCCGGGCATAGAAGCCATAAGCGCAATTACGGTTGAAGCCGCCCAGCAGGGCGCGTTTGCAACCGTTACGGATATTTCCCCTGTCGTACAAGCGGAAAATTCACCCGTTGATAAAATTAATTTTCAGGTGTCCGCCGTAAATGATCATCTTTTTACGGCAACCAGTACCGACATTTGCCTATATAGGCAGGAGGCATACCCCTTATATGGGTACTCTGAAACCGAGACTTCGGCGGCAAATAGATATATACGATTAGCCATTGAAGGCTTGCCTTGACAAATAACGCGCCCTCTTTAACTAGGGGGCGCAAATTTAGGGGTTTATATGTACCTTGATTTTACCAGATACCAAGCGTTAGGCGGCAAGTTGAAAGAATTGGAATTTAACCGCGCCGCGATGACAGCCTGCTCAAAAATTGATTTTATCTCATTCAACAGGCTACAGGCTTTTTTTGACGGCTTGCCCGCTGACGACAGGTTGAGGGTAAAAATCGAGTACCTTGTCTATGATCTTATCGAGAGAAATCTTACGGGTTCCCTTGACGGAAAGGACGTGGCCAGCGAAAGCAACGACGGCAGATCGAGGTCTTACGAAAGCAATCAGGGCAAGGCTGACGGCGTGATCAGGGATTACCTTATGGGCGAGAAAGACCATTTGGGAATTCCGCTTCTCTATGCGGGGAATACATGAGCCTCTTCCAAGACACGATCACGGTTATGAATAAATACACCAAAGCCCCGACTAATTGGGTCGGTGGAATTCCCCCGTCGAATATAATCGCCTATACCCGTACAATTATCAAAAACGTAATGTGGAAAGACAACGTACACACCAATTCTACCAGCGACGGGAAATCCTTTATTGACAAGACGGTATCCCTTACTATCCCTCTTGACGAAATGGAAACGGATAAAACCTTCGTAAAGCCCGAAAACTTCACGGGCGGCGAAAATGAATGGACGCTTAAAGTAGGCGACATAATAGTATTCGGGGAATGCGACAAGGATATAACTACTGGTTATACGACCGACAATTTAAGGAAAGACTATAAAACAACGGAGATTAAAGCCGTATCCGACAGCGCGGGGCAAGATGTGTTGCCGAAGTGGAGTATTGAGGGGGTATAAATGAGCGACTGTTTAACCAATAAAGAAATTGACAAATTATTAAAGCCTCTTGACAAGGACGAAATAGAAAGAAAAAAAGCATGGATATTAAATGAAATTAAAAACCTGAAAATAACCAGCACAGGCTTTATAGGCGGGCTTATGGGGCTTGACGCTATAATTAACGTGATAAAAGTAATTAAAGACGGTCAAGACAGGAAAGCTAAAAAGACGAAGCGGGGTAAAAAATGACAGTTTACGAATCCGTCCAAAGCTGGCTATCAGAAATTATCAACGAGTTAAAAGCGGAGTTTAACCACCCTTTCACGGCGATTGATGTAAACCATATTCCTTTACCCACTGAATATCAGGGCGTTGACTTTCAAGCCGCAGGGCTATTTTCTAGTCCTAATGACAGCTCTTCTATGCTTATCGGCGGACAGGTAAAGCACGTTGACTATAAATCTTTTTTCCTTCGGCGGCCGTTCAAGGAAGCGGAAACACGGCAGGAAAATGAAAAATTTTTTGAGCGGTTAGCTAAAAGAATTAGAGAAAAAAATCTTGATAGCCAAATGCCGCCCGATGGCAGAGACTGGAAAGAAATTTCCGTTAACGCAGGAATCTATCCGAGTACAAGAGACGAAGCGAATATATTTTGCGACTATTTAATTCCGCTTAAATTGATTTATATTGACGGTTAATATAGTAGAAAACCGCCTTTTTACCTCAATACTACTACACAGCCATTAAGTAGAAATGCAAAAAATCTTCAAAAAAATGAAAATATTTTCTCCAAAATGCTTGACATTAGCCATCTAGTTGGCTATAATTATAGTATAAGCTGAAAAGCAAGGAGAGAATTATGGAAGTTAAATTAGGCAAGTGGCAAAAAGACGGCAAGGAAAGAATTTACTTTAACGCCTTGGCGTTAGGAAGCTCTAAGGTTTACGCCTTTGCTAATAAAGACGGAAACTTTGAGATTGGCAGGCAGGTCTATACAGGCGGACAAAACAAGACGCTATCAGATGTCGAAAATATCGGAGTAGAGCTTATCGAGAAACTTATTGGCAAGCCGATAAGTTATAATACCAAATTTGCCGACGTGTGGACGGCAGTATAAGGAGCGAACATGAAAACGACAGAAAAATTTATCTGTCCGCATTGCGGAAAAGAAATCGAGGCTGAGAAAATAAACCAGTGGAAAGCCGGACAGTTAGGAAGAGTGTCAAGCGAAAAGAAAACTTTAGCCGCGAGAGAAAACGCAAAAAAGCCCAGGCCGAGAAACAAGTCAAAAAACGATTTTGAACTTGACGTAACCAAAAACGGCAAACCTTGTAAATTAAGGCTTGTAAACGACGGCGGCAAGCAGTATCATCTGTATGCGGTCTATCCTGACGGTCAACAGGTTAGAGCGAGATACCAGCCGAAAGTAAACGGAGGATTTCCTGACATAAAATTTCTGGCGGTTAAAAACGGCTTTGAGGTTGTTAATGAATGATATAGAACTGACGGAAAAAATAAAGAATTTGTGGTGGGAGATTGACTCCTCAGCTAAAACGTGTAAAAGTGAATTAGTCCACTATGAGATTATAAACGGAAAAGGCCACATCGACCTACAGATGTACTGGATAAACCCAGATATACCGCCTGTCATATCTGTTATAAACGAGATTCAACGAAGCGCGACCAATGCCGTATTAAGATATATTAACACAAAAAACATTTAGTATTGTTAAATTCTCCCCATTCATTACCCTATTCTTAATCAATCGCCAGATTGAAAACTATTAATAGGAGTAATTATCATGGGTCAAATTTGGAACGCTGACTTTACAAAAACAGTCCCCGAAGGCGCGGCGGGAAATCAGGCGCAAAAGGGCATTTTCTTTGACGACGACAAGGGAATCACCCAACGGCTCACGGAGGCGGAGGGGCATGAGATCGGCTATAACCCCGAATCGGTAGAGAGAAACCCGATAGGGCAGGAAGCCCCCTCCACGGAGATACGGAGCTACAACCTTACGATTGACAAGGACATAATCGTAAAGAAAGGGGCGCCGAACTATGAATTCTTCGCCCAGTTCATGAGGCTCCGTCCGACCGGGGATAACGCCAAAATGCGTATCTACCTCGTTGACTTCCGCATTGAAGAGGTCGGGGCGAATCATAACAAGTATTACGCCGAGACCATGATGGCGACCGTCACCGTTAATTCGATTAACGAGACGGACGGCATACTTTCCGTGAACTTCGCGCAGGACGGCGACTATACAATCGGCGTTATGGGCAGGACGGACACAAGCACGTCGGATGATGAATCCACCTTCACTTATGGCTTTACCTCATCGAAGCAGATCACCATTACGGGAATTACAACAAGCCTTGACGAGGTTGAAATCCCCGTTGGCGGGTCTGCGAGGGCGGCGGTTTCCTTCTCACCGCTGGGCTGTCCGTATGACTTCAAAGCCGAAAGCGATGACATTGCTATCGCAATCGTGAACAGATGGAATCAGTCCGTGGACATCAAAGGCCGTGGGGTAGGAACTGCGACAGTCACCGTCACCAGCACGGCTGATCCGACAATCAAAGCCGAGATTGAGGTTACGGTAAGTTGATCCCCTTAGACAAGGCGGATCGGTCTAGGCAATCCAGTATATGGATAGACGGTGAGGAGTATCTTATCCAAACCGACTTCCATTACTGGATTAGTTTTGGCAAAAAGATGGAAGGCGCAAAGGAAATAAACCTTCTTGAACTGGATTACTTGTACAAAGTAATGACAGTTGACGGCAGGGATTATGGAGTACCTGAAGACCGCGCCAAAGGGTATGGGGAACTGTGTAAATTCTACCAGAATGACCAGCCGCTTCCCCACCCCACCGGCAAGCAGGGGGCAAGGGCGCTTGACTGGCTGATTGATTCCGAATACATATACACGGCTTTTCTCCAGCAGTACGGGATTGACCTTGAAACTAATGATATGCACTGGCATAAATTCTTGTCTCTGTTCAACGGTTTAACCGGCACTAAGTTAAACGACATAATCTCAGCGAGGCTGTACGAAAAACCGAAAAAGAACGACAAAAGAGACGGCATGGAAGAAATCAAGAATTCATGGAAACTTGAAACTTTGGACGTGTACAAAAAAGAAACTTTTAAGATGAGATAATTGATTTATAAATTAAAACCTGTTATTATTAAAGAGGGGTAATTATGGGCTTTGAAAAAATGCCACAATTTTTCTCAAGAAATGGTTGTTTATATCTATATAGCGCCGTTGAAAAATGCTGGTATGAAGTAAAGAAAACTGACAGTATACCCATAGACGTAAAAGACCAGATAAAAGAAGTACAAGATAAAGCCGATGCGTTAAAAGACAGCGTTAAATAATCATATTGTTAAATCCTATCACTCTGTTACCCTATCTCTATGACTAAAGCCAAAGTAAAGGTAAACATAAATGAAAAAGTCAAGAAAAAATTACTTACCACTTACAGTAAAGGAGTTAATTATGGAAATAAAACACAATGATTTTGATCCGTTTGTTTTTGTATCTTTATTATCACTTGGAATGTTAATTGGATTTCTTATTTTCATTCCTTTACTTTATGGGCATTTTTAGAATAAATATGGCTAAGCACAAAGTCATAATACAAGGCCCCAAAGTCCAAGACTTTATTAAAAATCTAGGCTTACTTCCCAGAGGCAGAATTCAAACATTCATTGACAGCGAAATGGTAAGATTGGCAGACCCAAAAGTCCCATCAGATACAACCCATACCAGAAAAAGCGTCTTTATAAATACCATCTTTGGGCTTGGTAAAATAATCTATGATATTTATTATCAGTTTATGTATCAAGACACCAGCAGAAGGTATCAAGACGCTCCGACACGGGGGGCGTTTTGGGTTCACAGAATGTTAAATGAAGGCGGTCGAGAAAAGATTCTTTTAGGGGTTAGACGGCTGTTGGCTAGAGGTGGAAGGTAACAGCCACTAAAATAATAGTCAATAAAAAAGTAATAAGTTTCTGATTTTTTAAGCCGATTATATAGATATGGAAAATTTATCCATAACTAAAATACAGATAGATAATTTTCAGTTGATAGATTCAAGGGTAATTAACCTTTTTAGGACGCATTTTGACATTTTTATAGAAAATCTAACCTTCCATTTTGAATTTATTGACGATAAAAGCGACAGGGTAAAAGTCGAAATATCAAGATTTAGGGGAGATGATATATTTGATGTCAATATCTATAATTTCGAGACAGGCGGTTTGCAAGGCTTTTTTGCCCCCAATCCTATAGGGGAATTAGGGCGGACTAAGTACTATTTTTCTATTTCAGGCATAGCCCATGAAAACCGCCGCTATAAAAGTATAGTATTTAATCTATTTCAGGATACAATAAATGGCTAAAATAAACACTTCAAATCTTGATAAAGAACCGATTATAAGCGAATATGAAAGAAAATATGGGAGTGGGGAAACTATGAATAAATCCATGACATATATTCTTATGAGATTTCTTATAATCGGTTTTTTCTCTGTCTTATTAGGTATAATCGTATTTGGTTTTATAATGAGCATTAAAGGCATTATGGATTTTAATATAATACTAGAACCAATAAAGATAATATTTAATATTCTGGGAGCCGCTTTTATGGCATTTGTTGGTTACTTTATTGGTAAAAAATCAGAATAAGATTATCATTTAATTATCAACTAAATAAAGACTATTATTTTCAATAATCCCATTTTCAATCAATGAAATAATAATCTCAGAAAATAAATGAAAGTGAACATTATCCATAGTTAAATCAATTCCATGAAGTTTTTGAAAAGGTTCAAATACTTCTAAGCCTGAACATTCAACCATTTTTCTAAATCCTTCATATCCGTTAATCGGTAACAACTTTTACAGTGTCAGCCTCATTAGCGTCTTTTCTCTTGATATTATTTACGATGTCTTGATACTTTTTGAGATGTTCATTTACCCTTTTGGTAAATTTTGCCGGGATATTCATTATTTCCCTCCATAAATAATTATCATTCTTGTTTCTTTTTTTCCATTGCCAAAAACTTTAGATATTTCTCCATATTTTCAAGGCTTTGTTGCATTGCTAAAATATTAGCCACAATTCCCCCGCCTATTATGTTTGTAAAAACACCTACAAATAGTCCAATGCCAACCCCTAATAATGTAAATATAATAATGATAACTATAGAAGGGGCTATAGGAGATTCCAACATAATGGTAGGTCTAGCAATCTGACTAGATAATGAATAACCAATTGCCCCACCTCCAATGGTCATAGCAAAAAGGTTAATCCACAAAAAAACTTCAAATATTTTACGGAATGATTTTTTTATAAAGTCTAACATTTTAGTATCTTTTCCACATTGGCGGAGTATTCCACATTTCTTTTAACCACCAGAAAAGGGCTTTACCGCATAAAACGGCAAGACCCATAAAAAACAGGATAAATATGTAGTTACTCATACTTAAATTATAGGCTTTTTTACGGAAAAGTCAAGAAAAAACTCTCATATATTGTTAAAAAATCATAGTTTGATAGGCTTTTCTCATGGAAAACGGCTACAAAATACCTTTTGACACCTCTATAGATACTAAAAACCTAGAAAAAGGACTTTCAGGAGCTTTGTCTAAGGCTGAGTCTGATGTTATTAGGTCAGCCGCAAATATAACGGCAAAAGTGGAGGAAGAAGCCCGAAAACAGATTGAAGATATTAGAAAGAATGAAAAAGAGAAAATAGATGAATATAATAAAACAGCCAAAGAACAAATCGCTATAGTAAAATCAACAGAAGGACTGGGCAAAGAAGAAAGACAAGCGCAAATTCAAGATATTATAAAAACCAGAGATTCATCAATACAAGCAAAAAAAGAAGAAGCTATTCAGCATGAAAAAATTGTTAAAAACACGCAAAATTTAGTGACCAAAACAATCCAAGACCAAGCAAAAAAACAATTAAAAGCAATTCAAGACGGATACAAAAAAAGCGGACAAGCGGTAAAAGACTTTGCAAAAGGCGCAATAGGTCAGCTAACAGGATATGACCAGATATTAGCCCATATGACTGGCGGCCCTGTTGCAATGGGGAAACTAGTTGTTGATATGGCTAAAAAAGCCATTGCCGCCCTTAATGAAATGGCTGACGCATGGAGAAAACAAGAGCAAGCTGAAGTTGCTTTACAAAATGCCGCAAAACTCAATCCTTATCTTACTGAAAGGAACGCTACTCTATTAACAAAATTTGCCGATGAAATGCAAAGGCTTACTGGAATTGACAACGTACAAGTATTACAGGCTGAAACACGTCTAGCCAGTATGAATAGAACCCAAGACCAAATTCAAAAAATAATGAAAACAGCCGCAGACATGGCGGCGGTTGGAATGATGGATTTTGACAGCGCCGTAGATTCATTAAATGCGACATTAAGCGGAACGGTAAGAGTAACACCTGCCTTGAATAAAGAATTGAAAGGATTATCACAGGAAGCCCTTGCTTCGGGCGAAGCAATAGATATGATTGCAAAAAAAGTGTCTGGTCAAGCGGCGGAGGCTATGAAAACCGGAGCGGGGAGTGTCAAGGCGTATGAAAACGCTGTAGCCAATCTTAAAAAGTCAATCGGTGAAATATGGGAAATGATTGTCAGACCTTTCAGAAGATTCGGAACATGGGTAGTAGAAGGATTAAATGACGCTATAAATATGACCAAAGAATTATGGACAAAAATTAATACTGGAATGTGGAAGTCTGAATTGGAATTAAAAAGGTCGCGTGATTTTGTAGACGCAATAGACAAAGAAATAGACGCAATAATAAGAAGAAATATAGCAACTGAAGAATACAAGAATTTAATTGACCTGTATAGAGATGCTTTTAATGCTGGTGATGAAGATGCAAAGAAAAGTTATTCTGAACAATTAAATGCCCTTGACGAATTAACCAATGCCGAAATTAAAGCAATAAAACTTAAAAAAGAATCATCAGCAGAATATATGCACTTACTTGATGAAGAATTGGAGATGTTAAGAATACTATATACTATAAATTATGAAGGCGGAGTAGAAGGTGTAGATTATAGCAAAATAGAGGGAGAGCGAGCGCAAAAATATTTAGACCAACATAGAAATACAATAAGAAAAAAATCAGATATAAATGATAGATATAACGAGATTTATCTTAAAAAAGAACAGGCTTTAGCAGCACAAAAAGAATTGATAGACAAAGACGCTGAAGAGAAGCGTAAAGATAGACAGCAAGAACAAATTGAAGAAAACCAGAAAGCCCTTGACGCTGAAATAGCAAAAATAATCCGCCAAGCAGAAATAAAAAATGAAATAACCGCAGAGGAAGCAATAAGACTCCGCAAGAATATTAATGATGAAGAAGTATTAAATAAACATCTTGAACTTCGTAAACAAATTATTGACGCTAATGTAAACGCTTATGAAAACTTGTTAAATATCGCAAAAGATACTTTATCAGAAGAAGAAAAAAGCGCAAACGTTGAAAACTTACGGAAACAATGGGAAGAATACAGCAGGCTAGCCGAACTTGAAAAGCGAACCGATGAAGACCGCAAAAAAGCCTTACAGGAACTTGCAAAAATGCAAGAGGAAATACAGTCGGATGTTACCAGAATAAAGAATCTAGCAGATGAAGCGGCATTGCAAGAACAATTAACCGAATTAAGAAAAAAGTCTATTACTGACGCTGTTGAATATGAACAAAATTACCGCAAGCAACAGAGGGAAGTAGAATATAATAACGAAAAACAAAAACTTATTGATAATTTTGACCTTGCAATTCAGTCTACGCAATTAACCGAGGATGAAAAAGAAAGATTATTAAAGGAATATCTTGAAAACAAAAAACAGTTAGAAAAAAACTTTGCCAAAGAAAACTTGATTATCGAGAAAGAAAACGTCAAAGCAATCGAGCAAGCCCATGTGGAAATGTATCAAAGGCTACTCTCCGCAGCGCAAGAATACCTTAACGCCGCCTCTTCCATAGCTTCTTCCATCTCTACTATCTGGACTAATAACATAGACTATGAAACCAATGAAAAATTAAGGGCTAACGACAAACTGGTACAAAGCGATGAAGAAAGGGCTGAGGCTGAAAAGAAAATACAAATTGAAGCCGCCAATGAAAGATACAAAGCTGAGTTATTCGCCTGGTCTGCCAACGTAGTTATGGCGCAGGCTAACATGGCAAAAGCGGTACTTGACGCTTATGTCGCCGGAATGTCCACCGTGAACCCGATGTCACCCGCAATCGCCGCCGCTAATATGACGCTTGCTACGCTTATCGGAGGTATGCAAGTAGCGGCGATAATGTCCTCCCGCCCAAAGCCCCCCCGCTTCCATACCGGTGGTGTGGTGGAGGGCAGAGGCGAGCAAAAAGCCGTACTAATGGGCGGGGAAGTAGTCCAGACCCAGAGGCAATTCCAGAACACCATGCAAGCTATAAGCAATCTGGCGGGAAATAGAACTGCCAACGGCGGGGTACAGATGAACGTAAAAGTAGAAAACAACGCCTCGAACAAAGTAAAAGCCGAACCTGAAATGACCGCCGACGGGTTGAAATTAGTCATTACAGAGATAGTGAACGAGGGTTTTGGAAACGGGGCTTTTGACATGGGGATAGCGCAACAGCAGACCAACCAGCAGGGGGCGAGAATATTATGATAATGAATTGGGCTGAGGGCGTAAATATAAAATTATCGCTTGACGGGAATGTACACCTTAAAGAAGGTTTTATAAACGAGCTTACTTTTGAAAGCGGCAAAAGAAAGACGTGGCTTAGGAATTCTTATGTGCCTATAGTGTTCCCTGAATTATCGTTGCTTCTTGACAACAAAACAAAAGACGACAACAGAAAAACCGAAGCCGACCGATTTAAGGAATGGCACGCCATTAATTTAAGGTATGGCTCTCTTCCATTTCAAATACCCAGAATAGGCTTTCAAAGGAGAGACGAAACTAAAACAGACGAAATGGGCATATACGCTTTTTTGGAACAGCCTGAATATGACAGTTGGGGACACATGATAATAGCCTCTTTCGGACTAGTGGAAGACGCGATAATCCCCGAAGTCGAGTATTTATTCTTATCAGCCAATAACGGGGATATATTGTTTACCAATAACCATCATGCTATAGCTGTAAATCAGGAAATAAGGAGTTGATATGCAAGTAACCACTATTGACCAGTTGCCGGAAATTGCAAATCTTACGGATAATGACAGACTTATAATTAATCAGGCGGACACAAGCAGGGCTAATTTAAGTCAAGTAAAAGAGTATATGCAGGGCGATCTTCCTTCTAGAATTGACAACGCTATTAATGAAGTAAAGGAATATACGGATAATCTGTTATCCGGAAGAAACGAATGGCTGCCGCCTGTTAATAAAGTATCAGAATTAACTACTGCGGGGCTGGACAATAAGATAAACTATTTATGTAAAGTGGTAGCAGATACCGAGAGCGGCGTATATCAATGCGTGGCGGGCTGGGAAGACGAACCAGTATGGGCGTTATTTGATAATACTGTTGATCTGGTAAACGAGCAGGAACTTGAGAATGGTATAACGGCGCATAACATAGATACGGGGGCGCATGAAGATATAAGACAAAGCATAACGGACGGATTAACCCAAGAGGTTAATGACAGGAATACGGCTATAAGCTCTCATAATTCTGATGCTGCTTCCCATGCCGATATAAGAACCAGCGTCACTGATGAGGCTCAGGCAAGGGCGCAGGGGGATATTGACACATTAAGTTCAGCCAAAAGCTACGCCGATGGGAAAGCCGCCGGTATAAATTCTATACTTGACGGCGTTCAGGCTTTGACTTTAGAAGGTGAACTGTTGACAAGGGTTATAAACGGGACTACCCCCGTAGCTAAGAATTTATTTGATCCTTTTACCTTCGTGGAGGACAAGACCTTAATAAGCGACATAAACGGGACTATAGGAGTAGTAAGGGGGCAGGATAGCGCGGAAATAACGGTTGAAACCCTGTCAGTGTCGCCAATGTCATCAAATGAGCCTACCCTTTTAGGCAACGTAAACACCTTCGCCGATCTGCCTGAAACCGTTAATGAAGCGGCATTAATGGGCTGGAATACCCCCAGAGTAGATGATTACGCCAGAGTGCTAAGGGACGAGACCAACGATAACGCTACGGTGGAATGGTATATCGAGACTATAGTAGACGGGGTAATAACATGGGCGAACCCCGTTATATTGAATACTTCGGATTATCAGGCGCAGACGACCGCTAATGACGCGGGAAAAGTTTTAACAGGCGGCGCAATCGCGGGAACTTTCGGGGCTTCAATTCCCATAGACGTAACGCCTACTGTCAACAGCGGCAATTTAATAACTTCTGGGGCGGTATTCAAATACGGGTATAAGGAAGTGTCCCATGATGATTTATTAACGTTAATATCAGCTAACGGGTTGACGGTTGGGACTTTGTACAAGATAACCGATTATAAAACAGTTTATATACAGCCGGAAACAAACCTTGATTCAAGCCTTACCCCTGCGATAGACACACAGCCTGAACCGCTTATTGTTATCGCTACTTCACCTAATACGCTGGATGTTAAAGCATATTCTCCGTTATTCCCGCAAGATGAAATCTGGTATGACGTTACTAAAAACAGCGCGAAATACGCATGGTCTTCCCCCAATGACAAGGGGCAGATTTTTAGAAGGATAGACAATCAGAAAAATGACTTTCGGTATGACATAAGGAATATAAAATTCAGGAGATGGCGGGTATCACAGTCTTTGACCGCATGGTCGGCTGGAACCACGGCGGCGGGGCAGATAAGGACTTATAGCAGTAACGTTTATCTGGCAAAAGTCCAGAATGCTTCCACGCCTTCTGACGGGACGGACTGGATGTTGATATGCCCGTTATCCGGCAACGGTTCCTATATCGGGTGGAGTAGCAGCAGTATAACGCTTAGATACGGGAACGGATCATCTGTTAGTTTGCCAATGTCATCTAATACGCAGGATTTTAACACGTTTACGGTTTATTCTGTCAACACGAGGGAAAACCAAGTAGGTCTATATTTTACTAGTAATAAAAATACTTTGAACAACATGGTATTTTTAGGGGACAATATATATGAAAATTCGATAGAAGGGCAGTGCAGAAATAACAGCATAGGCGCAAACTTCAGCTCTAACAGCATAGGCGCAAACTTCAGCTCTAACAGCATAGGCGCAAACTTCAGCTCTAACAGCATAGGCGCAAACTTCAGCTCTAACAGCATAGGCGCAAACTTCAGCTCTAACAGCATAGGCGCATACTTCAGCTCTAACAGCATAGGCGCAAACTTCAGCTATAACAGCATAGGCGCATACTTCAGCTCTAACAGCATAGGCGCATACTTCAGCTATAACAGCATAGGCGCAAACTTCAACTCTAACAGCATAGGCGCAGACTTCAGCTCTAACAGCATAGGCGCAGACTTCAGCTATAACAGCATAGGCGCAAACTTCAGCTCTAACAGCATAGGCGCATACTTCAGCTATAACAGCATAGGCGCAAACTTCAACTCTAACAGCATAGGCGCATACTTCAGCTATAACAGCATAGGCGCAAACTTCAGCTCTAACAGCATAGGCGCAAACTCCAGCTATAACAGCATAGGCGCATACTTCAGCTATAACAGGTTTGGGGATAATTTTGCTAAAAATAATTTGAGCGGATACACCTCAGCGGTAGATGATTCGACAGCAGTAAGGAATAATGTATTTGAGAATGGTATAAGTTTCGTGTCTACCAAAAACTGGGGAACCGCAGATGATGCTAACCTTCGCAATGACAATACAATGGTATATGGTAAAAACGGAACCAGAGTTTATCGTTATTCGTTCGCTTCTGGGACTATGACTTCTACGCAGGTAGTCGCCTAATGAAAGATTCAAACCTATTAAAAACATGGGGATAAAATGAACCCTATCAATTTTTCAAAACTTTTTGACAGGCACGGCGGATATTCCCTTCCCGTACTGATAGAATTGAAACACCTTGAAAAGACGTGGTATTTCACTTCTAACGATCAGAAATTGCGATGGAATAATAATTTATATATACCAGTCCCCATGAGCTATAAATTCCCTACCTCTAAAAACGGAGTGCCTCAAGGCGGGGTATTGGAAATAGATATAGACATACAAGATGAGGGGGGCAATGAGCTATTAAAATGGTTTGACGATCTTGATCATAGAGCTTTCATTGACGTTGTAGGATTGATAAACGAACAGGGGGAAATAGTCCCCATAAGCCAGATCACCCAGAGTCACGGAAACGTGACGTGGGATGGGGAAAAGATAACTTGGTCTTTAGGCGCGGACGACCGACTTAATATGCAGGTTAATCCGTGGGTAGCGGATAATGATTTTTTAATGGGGTAAGAATGAACGTGTCCGACCTTATTGGCCTTCCTTACAAAGTACACGGCAGGGATGAATCGGGTCTGGACTGCTTCGGGCTTATCTGGTTAATCGCTAAAAGAAACGGTACTCCGATTAAAGACCCCGTATATAAAGGTTTTGACCCTGCTCTAGCAAAGTTAGCCGATTATGTAGGGCTTAAAAAAAGCAAGTTTGATGTTGGATGTGTGTTAGAAATAGAAAAAGACGGCAGGTTACACTTAGGATACGCGATTGACCAAGACCGGATGATACATTGCACTAAAAGCGACGGTGTGATAATTGAAAATCTCGTTAATTACGATATTAAAGGATATTATAAGTTTAATGGATAGGCTTGTTATTGGATTACTAATAATAACTTTTTTTCTCATTATTTTAATAGTAAAGGGCATATATGGGAATCGTTAATCTATATAAAGGGCTTGAATCAGAAAGGGAAATACTCAATTTCACCGGAAAACTTAAAGACAATCTTGATCTGGATTGGGATCATGTAAAAATTATTAAAAATGGACAAGAACTTACTGCTGATTATGTATTACAGGAAAATGAAGTATTAATTATTCAAGAGTTGCCCGGAGCGCCGGTAGCCATTGTAGCAATAGCGGTGATCGCGATTACCGCCATAGGGGTTGCCGGTTACTCATACCTACAGGCAAAAAAAGCCCAGAGGGAAATGGAGGAAGCCCTTAAAAGAATTGGCAAAAACAACAAACAAAAAGACGTTACTTCTATTCCTCAGTTGGCGGACGCAAGAAACGAAAAGATAGACGGCAAAAATGTTCCTATTATTTTAGGCAAACATTTATTCGCGCCTTATTTTTTGTCAGAGCCTTACATGAGACCAGCGGGGGAAGACGGCGAGGACTTGTACTGGTACGGGTCATTTTTAGTCGGGCAAGACGGATTGTGTTTTGAGAAAATAAGGAACGGGAGTATTGATCTGGTCACTCTATCCGGCGATACCCCCCAGAGAGACAGAATTCCTTTTGATGTTCCCGAAAATTATAACCCTGAAGCCGAAGGGTTTACCCCTCCGCCGTTTTATGACCCTAAAAACTTTATTGAGTTAGTCCAAAAAGGGAATAATGATACTGTCAATTCATTCACTGAAGAAAGATTTGAACAAAAGTGGGTTGATTCCCTGGACTCCAGCGTAGAGTTGGGGAGAAAGCCAAAAGATAATGCGGGAACAGTTAATGGCATATTCACCGATGACGCGGGGGAAGAGCCGGTTATCAGGCCAACCGCCCGATTCCCTATGAGAGCGGAAATTGAGATCATGTTTGACGGGCTTTACGGATGGGACAGCAAGCACGGGAAAGAAACAGAAGCGACGGTAGACGTTCAACTGGAATGGTCAAAAGACCAGAATTCATGGACTCCATTTTCCGGGACTCAGTGGGCGTATAGAAATCTTGAAAGAGCAAAATCAAAACAAATGAGGTTTTTAGCCGAGATAGACTTTGACGCTTCCGTGTACACCAAAGACGGGAGCCCGGTATATATCAGGGCTACCAGAATGACCAAAATGCACTCAGGCAGTTATAGAGACCGCGTTTATCTTTCAGCTATCAGGACTCAGCAGTACAACCCCCAAGAATCAAGCGATCGTGAATTAGTCGCCGCCAAGAACATTAATAACCGGGTAGCGGATAAATTTTGCAGGTTAGGGATAAAAATTAAGGCGAATAAAAACACGCAAGAATTCCTTGACAGGTTTAACGTGATTGCCTCGATGACGGGCAGGACGTGGGACAACGGCTGGTCAACGGTCAAGACCAAGACTTCCAATTCCGCCGCCGTGTTGCTTGAGCTTATCACAGGGTTAATACATGACACCTCAAAGCATAAAGACAATGAGCTTGACTATAAAATTGTAGGCAATAATAGAATAACCGCCTACACCTTCGGAAAACTTTATGAATACTGCGCCAGTCGGTCGGTAACGATAGCGGGGCAAGGCAGGCAAACCTTAACCCTAGAGTGTAACGGGGTTTTAACTTCAGGCACGAGAAAAATTGACGCCATTCAATCAATTCTAGCGACTTGCGACGCGGGATTATACGTTAATGAATTTGGAAAGTTAGAGGTCTACTATGAAAATTATCAGGAAACGCCCATCGCCTTACTTAATAATCAGAGGCTTATATCAATGGTAGACCATAGATCACTTGAAAGAAAATCGGACGGGTACGCGGTAGAATTCGTTGATTGGGAAGCGGACTGGACGCAAAAAACGCATAGGATATTAAGACCAAGAGTAGAAGTAAACCCCGGTCTTAACACTTACTCACCCATGAAGTTAGACTTCACGACAAGTTACAATCAGGCAATGTGGCATGCGAGAAGATTACTGGCTAAAGAAGAATTCAGACCGGGCGAAATAAAATGCACGGTCGGGAAAGAAGGAAGATATTACAAGCCCGGCTCATTAATTAAAGTGCAAAATGAGAGACACAAAATAGGGCTGGGGTCGGGGGAGATCATACAGCTAATAAGGAACGGCAACCAGATAACAGGTCTTAAATTAATGGAGCATTTTGACATATCGAGGGACAGGGATTACTGGATTGAATACTATGTTGTTGACGAAGATAGGAACTTTGTAGCCGACAGTCAGACGGTGAACGGCGTAAGGCAAAAAGGGATAAAAATACAGAGCGTCGGGGAGTATACCGACAGATTGATGTTTACCGTGCCTATGGACGCGGACGATCCCAACCTTCCGGCTTTTATGAACCCTCTTTCAGTAATGTACGGGGAGAGATTAAATCAAGTACAGGTGCAAGAGGCGAAGCGGTACATAGTAACGGACTTGAGCGAAAACCAAAACGGCTATGATCTTTCCCTTGCCGAGTACGCCAAAGAGATATATAACGACAGCGAGATAGAAGACATACCTGAGAGGCAGTCAAGCATTTTGTCCGCGCCGCCTATGGTGTTTTCCGACCAGCAGAGGAACGAACAGCAGTTAATTCTTGACGCGCTGAGGGAGCAAACTAATCCGAAAAACATAGACTGGATAGCCTCTCAGGTATTCGACAGAGAAATAGGCGGGGCGGTGGGGGCTATAACGCCAAGATACAGGGGGACTGCTTATAATCTGGACAATACAGGAATGATAGGCTCAAACAAAATGAACATCGGCGACCGCGTAATGTATCTTGGCAATCAGGGCGGATACATTACAAACAGGATTTACAGGTGGACTGGTTCGGATTGGGAAATGCTTTCATTCCCCACCAGCGGCGACGGCAGAAACGCCCTGTATTATCTTGAGGCGATAGACGACACGACAAGCGGAGCGCCCGAAGCGGTATTCAGTTACGCGCAAATAAAGTCAATAGTGGCAAGCAGCATATTCGCCGATTTGATAGGGGCTAAAGAGATAATCTTGAATGAGGGCGGGAGCATAAGCGGGAATTATTTATCGGGCGTATCAGGGTTTATTATAAAATCAGACGGAGACGCGGAATTTAACGATGGCACTTTCAGGGGTTTATTACAGGCAAGATACATTAGGGTAACTGGAGATGTTAGCAGTGGTACACAATATATTTTAAGGTCTAATAACACCCTATCAATTATTGATAGTTATGGCGGTAGTTGGATAGCCGCCACTTTTGACGCAGTAGCAAAAGAAATTAGAACGCTTGCACATGGAAGTTGTACGGTAAGATTAAGGTTTCCTACAGTAGCGAGCGCGTCAATGAACAACAGGAATGTTGGCAGTTATAAAATAGTTGTCAATGATACAATAATAGTTGACTGGACAAATTATTCTACAAATGTTGACATTGATATTCCTAATGTTCCACTTCCTAATGAAGTCAATGTTGTAAAATTATACGGCGCACCGTCAACAGCGGGAAACATTACAAGTTTTGGTTTCTATAATTCAATTTTTGAATTACGATGTAATCAAGACCCTGCATTTTTAGCAATGATAGGATAGTTATTTTTTGGTATAAATAACCGTGTTCCCATTATGCGAAAATGTCATAGTTAGTTGATTACCATTTATGGAATAATCGGCAAAGAATTTTAACCCGCTTCCCATTCTGAAAATAATAACTGTATCATAGCATTGATAAGTGCCATTTACGGTAACAGGATCAAGGGGAGGATCAAGGCTTTTATAAGTGGAAACAATAGCAGTATCGGTAAATTGAAAAGTTTCAATACTGGTATTAGTAGAATTTTCCCATACCCCGATAGGCTTATTTATTGTGTTTTCGTTTTCCATATCCCCATTCTTACAAGCCCCAAGCAAACAAACAATACCTATGGTTAAAAGCAGGCGTTTCATACCTTAAATCTAGGCTTTTTAGGGCTAATTGTCAAGGCTTATTTGGCAGGTGTAAAAACGCCGTAACCGGAGGTAAAACGACCTTTGGGGTTATCCGGCACTGCCCTTGTAAAGTCCATATTCCAGATTTTACGCTTATTCTTGCGTTTTTCTTTCCTTTCTTTTTTCTTATTCATAACTAACAATAAGCCGATAAATAAATATATACAATATGTGCCGAAGTTTTACTTATACCTATAATGGAATATCAAAATATATAGTTACGGATATAGAAATAGGAATTAACGGGAAAACA
>Ga0268262_10003120_pt1 | contig 18261 bp, 16 predicted proteins | sample TergutNc150P3_FD_190354 | JGI IMG/M metagenome (GOLD analysis project Ga0268262, IMG submission 190354) | Nasutitermes corniger P3 segment gut microbial community from laboratory colony in Florida, USA - Nc150 P3 (SPAdes) (version 2) | ecosystem: Host-associated > Arthropoda: Insects >...
GAACGTTTTAACAAGCATTACGGCAAAAATGTTTTTGTTTTGCCGGAGGCGGTAATTCAAGCCGAAACAGATATAATCCCCGGATTGGATGGTCGCAAGATGAGTAAATCTTACGGAAACACCATAGAGATTTTTTTGGAACCAAAGGAATTGAAAAGCAAAATCGGGAAAATAGTCACAAATAGCCAACCGATAGAAGAACCCAAAGAACCTGAGAAATGCAATGTGTTCGCATTGTATAAACTTTTTGCAAGCGAAGAACAAGCAGAAACTCTAGCGTCTCGTTATCGCGCTGGCGGCATGGGTTGGGGCCATGCTAAGGAGGCTTTAAGGGAGCTTTTGGAAGAACGGCTTGCAAAGCCAAGGGAAAAATACAAAGCTCTTTTGGCAGACACTGCGCAAATAGACAAAATTCTCGCGCACGGCGCGGAAAGAGCAAGGGCAATAGCCAAACCCTTTATGCAGGAAATTAGGGATACTGTGGGGGTTGTTTAAAGTTTACTATATTCCCTTTATTATGCTTCGCTTGTTTTTGATTTTATTTTTATGCGTTGTTTTTTCAGCGTGCTCATCGGATGATGATCCAGTAGCTTTAAACGAGTGGTTTAAAGACCGTGGCATTGCAAATTCTTATAGCTTGCAACAAGAAGATATTTTTTTATCTGTTAAAAATGCTTCCTCTGGAGCCGATGCATCCACTTACTTAGTCAGTTCTTCTGCCGTGCTTGGCAAAGCGAATGGCATTGAGCAATCGCTTTACTTTGGTTTGACGGTTTTGGAAGCTCTTTCTCCTGTTTGGAAATTGAGAACAGATACCGTTTTTTATAAGGATTTTTACGAAGGCAAATTTCCAGATGCACAAAAAACAATAAATGCAAAATTTTGTTGGCTGGAGGAAAGCGAAACACAGCTCGATACCACTTGGCTCAAATTCTCGGTACCGTTTACTGAAGAGAATTGCAAACCAACAAAAAGTTTTCAGTGGAAAGCAGGAGCATCGCAAGATACATTTATTGTTTCTCTTCCAGATGAATTTATAAACATAGAGCGCAGTGCCGATACCCTTAGGTTGCTGGCTGGCTTGTTCACGGATAATGCAATTCTGCGCATTGCACCACCAACTAGAGGGGACATACCCGGTTTGCTACGCGTTGCCCAAAAAACAAGAATTTCAAATGAATGCAAGCAATGTTTACATGCCGGAGTTAGAGAATCTCTTTCTGTAGCTTTTGAGATAAAGAAAGAAGATAAAATAAGAATTGCTGGAAAGCCAGTAGTGTTTGCAGAATTGATTTTGCCAAAATCAAACGGTACAACAAGCGAGCTTGGACGTCCGGTACCCGTGTATGTGTATAGCAACAATGGCAGTTTGGAAAACTACAGAGTAAATACGGCTTATGTAGATAGTTGCTGGCATCCAAATCTCGTATTTTTAGAAAGCGATACCTTAAAAAGTTGCAGGAATATAAATCCCGTATTTTGGAAAGATTCCCTAAGGCTCCAAGTTACACAAAGTCTGCGCAATTATGTAAATGTAACAAATCCAGACACTCTTGGTTTTACCCTAATTCTTGGAACTCCTATGTTGATTCCAAACTCTCGTAATTTTTTTAACTCATCAAGAAACCCCAGAGTTTTTTCAAATAGGTCTGCCTTCGCACGTTATGATTTTAGCTCTGTTTTTACCGACTCGGTAAAATTAAGGCTTTGGCTTGCAGATTTTGGCGATAAAAAATAGCTATGCTTAAACATATTTCCATTAAAAACTTGGCTCTCATAGCTAATGCGGAAGCTTCATTTTCCAAAGGATTTTGGGCTATCACAGGCGAAACTGGCGCAGGAAAATCCGTATTTTTAAGCGCATTAAAACTTTTGTGCGGCGCAAAAGCCGTCACCGGTTTGGTCAGGAAAGACGAGGACAGCGCAGTTTTAAGAGGAATATTTGAAATAAAAGATTTACTAGATGTGCAGGAATTTCTGAAAGCCAGGGAAATAGATTTTGAAGATTTTGAACTTGAAATTCAAAGAGAAATTTTTGCAAGCGGAAAGAGCAAAGCTCGCATAAACGGAATCCTTGCCAGCCAAAGCGATTTGCAGGAACTGGGGGAAATGCTTGTGCAACTGCACGGGCAGAGCGAACAAATTCTTTTGAGAGACGTCAAAGCACAGCAAAAACTCATAGACGCTTATTGCGGGAACGAAGAACTATTGCAAAAATGCAGAGATGCTTTTGACAAATGGAGCGCGATAAATAAAAAAATAGAAGAGCGTAAGCAAAACGCAAAATCTATTGCGGAGCAAAGGGAATTTTTGGAATTTCAATTCAACGAACTTAAAAATGCCAACTTGCGCATAAACGAAGAAGAAGAATGTGAACGCATTGTGCAAAGCTCTGCGAGCGGCGAATTTAAACGCAGGATGGCTAACGAATGTTTGGAGCTTTTAATAGGTGAAACTGGAATTTCAAATCTCATAGGTGAACTTGTTTCCAAATTGCAAAAACTTGAGGGCAAATGCGATGATGCACCCAAAAGCGATGCCGCTGCCGATGCAGAAGACTACTTTAACAATTTGGTTTTGGAGCTGAAAAAACTCGGCAAAGAGGAACTATACAGCACGGAGCAAATAGAAAAAGCAAATGCCCGCATAGCTCTTATACAAAAACTGAAACGCAAATACAAAGCGGATTTAAATTCCCTTATAGAGCTTAGGGAAAAGAGAAGACAGGAATTGGAATCTTTGGAAAATTCGGATTCGGATATAGAGGAATTGCAAAAGTCTGCTGGAAAAATTAGAACTGAATTGGAAAAAATATGTGCAGAGCTTTCCAAAAAAAGGCGGGTGGGCGCAAAAAAACTGGACACGGAAGTAGAAAATAGACTACATTCCCTTTCTATGCCAACCGCCGTATTCTCCACGCGCTGGACACCTGCGGAATGTTTAAGCGCAAACGGTGCAGAGCAGGGAGAATTTTGGCTTGCCCCTAACAAAGGCGAGGGCGAAAAACCTTTGAAGCAATCTGCGAGCGGTGGCGAGCTTTCCAGAGTTTTGCTCTCGTTTAAGCGCGCAATGGCAGCAAGGGATAAAATTCCGCTTTTGGTTTTTGATGAAGTGGATAGCGGCATCAGCGGCGAGGTAGCCAATATGGTAGGGGAGTGTTTGCGCGAGCTTGGTCAATATCACCAAGTGCTCACAATAACGCACTTGCACCAAGTTGCAGCCCTTGCAGACGGGCAATTTTGCGTTAAAAAAATCGAAGACAAGGAACGCACCTATACAACTGTCGAATCGCTTGGCAAAGAGGAGCGCGTTTCTGAAATCGCAAGAATGTTGGGAGATGAAAAATCACCCACGGTTCTGGCACATGCTAGAGAGTTATTGTTTAGGTGAACGTACAGCTTTGAACTTATCATTTACATCAAAAAATATTTTCGCTATAATAGGTTCAAATTGTTTACCTGAACTTTCCATGATTATTTCCGTTGAAGCTTCATGCGAGAAAGCTTTTTTATACGGGCGTTCTGAAGTGAGCGCATCATAAACATCGGCGAGTGCCATTATGCGACCTTGCAGCGGAATATCCTCGCCTTTAAGCCCGCGTGGATAACCCAAGCCATCCCAACGTTCATGGTGATAACCGGCGAACAACTTTGCATGTTTTAAAAAAGCATCTTCTCCGGTTTGTTCAATAATCTTGTCTATTATCTTTTCCCCTTCTATAGCATGGGTTTTCATAATTTCAAATTCTTCCGGGCTTAATTTTCCGGGCTTGTTCAGTATTAAATCCGAAACGGTTATCTTCCCTACGTCGTGCAGCTTTACCGAAGGAAGTACCACATCCAAATCCCATGTATTCAGCTCGTCTGCGTATAAGCCTTCGGAAATAGCTTTGTTCAGAAGTATATCTACATAATGCATAGTGCGTTCTACATGCCCGCCAGTTATCTTATCTCGGCTTTCTACCATATCCGCCAAAACGGATACAATGCTGGTTTGCAAACGTTCAATGTGTTGAGTACGTCTTTTTATTATATCCGCAAGATGCAGATGGCTGGTTATTCTGTTCAGTAGTACGGGTTCGGAAAATGGCTTGGTGATAAAATCAACTGCACCCATTTCAAAACCACGGCTTTCAACGGCAGCATCTGTTTGAGCTGTCAAAAATACAACTGGTATTTTTGCAGTTTTTTTGTTTTGCATCAATTTTTCCAGAGCTACAAAACCGTTCATCTCCGGCATTTCAATGTCTAATAAAATCAAATCCGGTATAATCTTTTCCAAAAGAACAAACATCTTTGTTGCAGAAGGCATTGTTAGTACACGGTAAGAATCCTCCAAAGATTGTTTCGCTTTGGCTAGGTTGGTATCTGCATCATCCACTATAAAAACGGTTTTCATACATACCTCCTGTCTTAAGAACTTTATCGCTCAATTAATTTCTGGCGTCTTAACACAAACAATAAATATAGAAAAACTGAAACAAGTCCGCCTATAAAATTTGCTAATAAATCGCCAAAATCATTTCCTGAACGCCCATTGACAAAAGATTGGTGATATTCATCTAAAATTCCAAAAATTGCGCATAAAACAACAACTATAATACTCCAAAAAATCGGTCTGGTACACCAGCTTTTATTGGAAATGCACATACAATATGTTATTCCTAAAACAAAATAAGCTAAAAAATGCTTTATTTTGTCACTGAATTCAAAGGCATTTAACAGCAAATCATCTCCGGGCAGAGAAGAGAGCGTAAATATCACTATCATTATCAAAATTGCAGGGATTTTTTTTAAAATATTCATCATTCAATTTCCATAAAAAAATTACCGCCAGCGTCACTTTCAAAAGCAACGTTTTCACCGGTTGAGCATTTAAATTTCGCTATTGTATATAATTTTGGTTCCTTGCCGCCAGAAAAAATTTCGCTTAGTTCTTTTTCTGAAATCAAAAAAGAATCCTGAGCTTTTTTAAATTTTTCAACATCCCAGTCAAAAATTTCAGGGGCGGTATAAACAAATGCTTGAAGCATAACAGCAAGTTCACTCTTAAAAAAATCCCTGTAATCTTTAACCGTTTCCACTTTTTCTTGGAAGCTCATTATTCTAAAATTTTTGGGGAAAGGCATCTTTTCTCTGTCTTCGCTTTTGTAAGCCATTCTTATATTTTTACCCTCTACTATCAGCCTTAAATTGTCGCTATCTTTATGAAAAAATAGGCATGGTGATTTTTTTTTGCACGGCAGCTTGCCCTGCTGTATGTCAAAGCTCTCAAGAGGCTTCCCTTCCCTATAAATTATTTTAGGCGTATCTGCGCTATACACAATAGCACAGAGAAAAATTACCATTGATAAAATATTTTTCAAGGTTGCCTATAGAGTTTGTTTATGCCACCAAATACAGCTCGCATATTTGCAACGAGAGTATCGCTAGAAACTCCCCTGCCTATAATGGTCTTTCCGTTAGCCGAAAGAGATATTTCCGATAGTGCTCTGCCAGCCCATAATTTATCGGCATCGCTAACCACGCTTTGCTTGTAGCTGTTGAGTTCCACAGGCAAACCTATTTTGCGCGAAAGTAACAACGCCGCCTCTATAGGACCTTCTGCGGATATGGATTCTTCTTGAGAAGCTCCATCTTTCTGGAATTTGAACACAAAGCGATTATCTTCTGGTATAACATCTATGGTGCGAAAAATCACTCTGCCATTTAAGTTGCAACATTTCTCTCGGAAAATCTCTAATATACGTGAGTCGGAAAGTTCACCTTCACGTTCACTAATCTCTTTAAGCACGGGTTGCAATTCTGCCGCCTCATCCAAATCAACAGGATAACCGTTGTGTCTTAAAATTTCGTATACTGCGGTTTTCCCGCTCTGGCTTGTAAATGTTAAAATATCATTTTCATTTCTGCCTATAAGCGAATAATCTATGGGACGGTAAGCACCTTTTTTCATATTCTTTGTTTTAGAGGCTCCGTCTTGATGAATGCCGCTCCTATGCGCAACGGCTTCTATGCCTATAAGCGGGGCTTTTGAATATATTGGTACTTTTGCCCACTCACTTGTTAAAAGAGCGGTTTCGTAAATTTCGCCAAGGTTCATGTCCATTTCTACGCCGCAATTATAGAGCGCAACAGCAACTTCAAACATATTGGTGTTTCCAGAACGTTCTCCCAAACCGTTCAATGCACATTCCATTTGAGCAGCACCCACAAAATAGCTCTCCACGGTAGTAGCCGTAGCCATGCCGAGGTCATTATGGCAGTGGACGGAAACGGTAATGTTTTTCGGCAAAATTTCCACAACTTTGCGAACCATGTCCACAAAAAGCATGGGGCGATAACGCTCCACTGTGTTTGGCAAGTTAATGGTGGTGGCTCCGGCCTCTGCTATTTGCTTCAGAGATTCCAGAACAAAATCGAAATTTTCATGGCAATCACCAAAATGCTCAGGGCTGAATTCAATATCACCCTTTTCGCCTACAAGCGATTTTGCAAAAGCCACAGCCTCTATAGCCTGCTTTCTGACCTCCATAGGCTCCATTTGCAAAACATGCTCCATACTCAGCGGGCTCATAGCCAAAAACACATGTATGCGAGGCTTGGGAGCTTCTTTAATCGCATCCCACGCTTTTTGAATATCAACTATTTTTGCCCTTGCCAGAGCGGATATAACAACATTTGCGGCAGCCTTATCGCCTTGAGACGCAAGTTTTGCCGTGACTTCAGCCAAATTCTGGCAACTCTCAAAATCCATTTCGGAGGCTATGGGGAACCCCACCTCAACACCCTGAACCCCCAATTTTAGAAGCTGCTTGAATACCACCTCTTTTTCCTCTTTGTTCCAAGGGGTAGCAAGTGCCTGATTGGCATCACGCAGGGTTATATCATAAAAAAAAGGTTTTGCGGTCATCTATGCTCTCCAAGGCAGAAATCTAGAAAAAACACTTGTAAATTTTCTATATTTGAAAAGCGGAGTTTTTTATGAAAAAAAGATTTGCTTTTTTAATAGTTGTTGTTGCTTTCTCAGTTTTATTCTTTGCCTGCGATAAAGGAGAAGGCATTGAATTTCCTATGCCGCCTCCGTTGCCAACTGCGCAAAATGGAGACGATTCTACTCTGCTCAAGCAGAATGAGGCAGTAGATAAAGCAACTGCTTCAAAAAAGACTGCTGCTAAAAAAGAGACAAAATCAGCCCCTAAGCAAGCCGCAAAGCCTGCACCTATCCCATGTACTGTTCCGTGCGATACGGATTCGGAACAATTAAGCTCAGGCAGATATACCATTCAGATAGCGGTTTTTCCAAGCGAATCTTCGGCAAAATCTTTGGTAAAAAGAATGTCGGGGAACGGTATTAAAGCCTACTATGCGCAGGTTGATAATCCCGCCAAACTGCTGGGCTCATATTACAGGGTTAGAGTAGGTTATTTCAACGGAAGAGCAGAAGCAGAGAACTTTGCCCAAACTAGGCTGGAACCTCTTGGCTACGCATGGTGGGTGGACAAACGTAAAAATGATAATTCGGGTAGCACTAGCGTTTCCACGCCGCTTGGCAGCCCACCTTCTGCGCCGGTAGATGAAGAATTGGAAGCGGCAAAGCGAGCTTATAAAGAACAGTTGGCTAAAGAGCAGGCGACTGCAAGCCAACAACAAACCTCTAATAAGAAAAAGAAAGAAAGAAAAGAGCAATGATTCTGATGAATAAAATCCGTTTTATTTAACAAAAAAATTATTTAAGTTTTTCTCTAAAAATTGCGAATTGCTGGTTTTAGCCAGTTCCTCAAGGTTGCTGAATTTAAGAGGGCTTTCCAAAATATATTCCCTAAGGTGGTGGGTCGCCATTCTCCTTTCGTATTTAAACGGTTGATTATACCATACGGTGCGTGTGCTGGAATTCGTTATGTATTTCAAATTTGAGTTTGCCTTATATACCCAGAATGTATCGGCTTCCGCAGCATGAGACCACCTTATGTAAAGAGAATCGCCTCTTGCCTCACCATAGCGAATCCCTGCCTTGTAAAAACCCTTTGGAATTTCACCATCAACAAGAATACCTGCACTGGGCAGCTCTTGAGCTTGAGCTACGGTAATTGCAAGAATTAGGATTAAACTCTCAATTCTCAACTTCGGAATCCTCATTGCTGCTCCGGAACATCTCTATCTCCTTCCGATGCTCGCGGATTTTCTTTTCAATTTCTTTGGAAACTTCTAAGTTTTCTTTTAAATACTGAAGAGCGTTTGGGCGGCCCTGCCCTATTCTTTCGCCGTTGTAGGAGAACCATGAACCACTCTTTTGAATGAACTCCAAATCAACAGCCAAGTCTAGGATGGAGGCTTCCCTTGAAATTCCCTGCCCGTAAAGAATATCGAATTCGCATTGGGTGAACGGCGGAGCAACTTTGTTTTTCACAACCTTAACCCTTGTGCGATTGCCGATGGAATTTTCCCCTTCTTTTATGGTGCTTACACGGCGAATATCCATGCGCTGAGAAGCATAGAATTTTAGAGCGTTACCACCAGTTGTTGTTTCTGGGTTGCCAAACATAACACCTATTTTCATGCGAATCTGGTTTATGAAAATCAAAGCCGTATTTGATTTGTTGAGTATGCCGGTTAATTTTCGCAGAGCTTGGCTCATAAGCCTTGCCTGCAAGCCCATGTGGCTATCGCCCATCTCACCTTTGATTTCTGCTTCAGGAACCAATGCCGCAACGGAATCTATCACTATAAGGTCAAAGGCACTGGAACGCACCAAGGTTTCGCATATATCAAGTGCCTGTTCGCCGGAATCCGGCTGGGAGACTAATAAACTATCTATGTCCACTCCGAGCTTGCGGGCGTAGTTCGCATCAAAGGCGTGCTCGGCATCTATAAACGCCGCAACGCCACCCGCCTTCTGCGCTTCTGCTATGCAATGCAGGGTGAGCGTTGTTTTGCCGGAAGACTCCGGTCCAAAAATTTCAATTATTCTACCTCTTGGAATGCCTCCCACTCCAAGAGCCATATCCAACTGGATACAACCCGTTGATATTACCGGAATTTCTTCGGTGGTATCTTTGCCGAGGGTCATTATAGCACCTTTGCCGTGGTTTTTCTCTATTTGCGCAACGGCAGCTTCAACCGCCTTTGCTTTTTCTGGTGAGAGCGCGCTCTTGTTCTCTTTAACTGCTTTTCTAGACATACTGCCTTCCTTTTGTTTTTGTTTGCGTAAATATAGTAAAAAAATACTGAACAAAAGGGCAGTTGTTGTATTTTGCAAACAGATGTTGACGTTTTTTCAAATTTTTTACCTAGCTTGAGGTGGTTGTTGCAATAAAATATTTGATTTTGAGCCTTTTGCAAGTATGCCTTCGTGCCATAAAAGCCAAGATTTTCTGAAAACTCCGCTTGAATAACCGCCGAGTTGCCCACTTGACGTTATCACTCTGTGGCAAGGTATCAAAATCGGAATGGTATTTTGACCGCAAATTCTTGCGCATACCCTAACTGAGTTTGGCTTGCCTGCCAAATTTGCAAGCTCTAAATAAGATATACTGATAGGGTAAATATTTGGCAGGGAATAAATTATCTCCCAGACTTTTTTTTGAAAAGCCGAACCTGTAAGGTCTAAGGAAATTTTTGAACGTATTTGCTCAAATGCGCCCCATTGCTTTGCAAAATAGCTATTGAGGGCAGAAACGCACAAAGCCATGCTGTTCCTTGCATTTTCACTGTGTGGAATTTCTGGTTCAGGTTCTGTGGACACTTGTCCCTGAGATATATAACTTATGGAGCGCAAGCCCTTTTCAGAAGCCTCTAGACGCAACACTCCTATTGGTGAAATATAATCCAAAATTACCTCTTTGTGAATTTAGAAACTTATGGTCTAAGTTCATCGGCGTTGGTAAGGAGAAAGCATTCCGCTCTTCTATAGCCGGAGTTTTTTGAGCCTTGCGAATAGATAAAGATACTTCTCTCGTCAATGCCGTAAAAGCGAGATAACGTGTAGCGAATGCGTAGCGAACGTTGGAAAGCGGTTTCGTAAGCAACGGATTCGGATTTCAATTTTTCCGAATAACCTACGCAGTGAAGCTGCGAACCGGGTTTTACCCTAAGGGTATCCGCTATTTGCGAAATCAAAGTAGCATGAAGCGAGTCGCTTGGGCTTGTGCGGGTTTCGGGGTAGCTAAATATAAAATCCGCTTCTCTGTTTAGGAGGAATCCCGGCAACGGTGGAATATAAAAACCTTCGCTTGGCACAGGAACGGGACTTACAGGAACAAGCGCCTCGGATTGCGGGTCTATGCCCTCAACGGGGATTGGCGGCGGCGGCAATGTATCTGCTACCACGGTTATGTTAGGGTTCTCGTAAACGATTGTGTCTATGATTGGCAATTCTTTTTTAGCAAACTCAAAACTAAAGGAAAGTTTTACCATTGCCCCTACGCTCCAAGGTTGCCAAGATTTCCATGTATCATTTGCAACAATATCTGCGCTGCCTTTTTTCTGTATTCTTTCAATAACAGGTGGCAATTTTCTGTCAAAGCTTTTGTTAAGAGAATAGTCTGCAAACGCTCCCGCGAGCAGGGAAAAATTATCGCTTAATTTTAATTTAACTCCTCCTTCCACCGCAAGCATGATTAAGTTTTTTACTTTGGATACTTTTGTTTTGGAGGAACTGTCTTTAACGCCAAAACCCTGATACTCCGGTGCAGCTAAGGGAACTTTCCATTGAGGATAATATCCTTCTGTTTTTAAATCATCGTAGCTTATATTTGTTCTGGCGTTCTGCGGTATGCCTATTTTAACACCTGCGGCGGCATAATAAAAATCATCGCTGTATTTTAATAAAAGCGGAATTTGCAAAATTCTCCCTTGCCGTTTTTCTTTGTATTTATCTACCGCATATCTAAAAATAAAGGAAGAGTCATCGTCATCAATTGCCGGATTTGAGCCACTGCGGTTGCTTGTTTTTGTTTGCCATCGCCATGAATATTCAACTCCAGTAGAAACACCAAAATTTTTAAAAGGGTAAAATGAAACGCCAACACCCGGAACGCTATTAAACGATAGCTCGGATGCTCCAAAACCGTAATGAACGTCCAACTCGTAAGAAGGTTGAGCAAAGAGGGCTGTATGAAATACGAAAATAAATATTACAATTAATATGCCCATGAGTTTTGCATTCCTATTTATCTTTAACTATGTAAACCCCGGCGGGCGTATCTTTTCTTTGAACTCCATAAATATCGTAAACTTTTTGCTCTGGTTTTGCAGTTTTTCCGTTAATGCCCAGCATTTGTTTTGCAACAACAGGCTTCCCTGCCGGGGGCGGAGTTTTAATTTCGGGGCTGCCTTTGCATGTGGAAATTCTAATGCCATCTTTGGTGTGCATTGTAGCTTTGTAAATATCGCTTGGGTTCAGTATGTCTTTGCTTTTTGGCCCTGCCGAATAGAATTGCAAATTGCTGACCGCACTATCATTTTTAAACCATTTGAAATCTATGAACTTATAACCTCCGTTGGTGGAGTCATTGTTGTTTATGAATATAATGTTGTTCCATTTTGTCTGCGCTATTTTTTTATCAAATGGAATAGGGGTTTCTATTTGCAAGGTGTCTATTTCTTCATAAACATAAATGTTGTCTGTAGAACGCAAGGTGTAAATCAGGGTGTATAGCCCAGGAAGTTTGTCAAAATTAAATGGAATTTCGTAATAATCAAAGCCGTTATTATCCGGCAGCGGCGACTTACGCTGAGAATCATCTTCCAATTTAAGGACAATACCGGGTTCAATAATTGTTATTGTTATTGTTGTGCTTTTTATTTCGCAAGAATCTGCAACATAATATGCCCGCGATTTATCGCTAAAAGCAGAATCTTTTATAAAATAATCTTCCATATCTTTTGGAAATTCAATCTTGTGTCTTACCGGTTTTGCATCGCATTTTGTTGGATCGCATCTTATAACCCTAAATCCTTTTTCATCTACCGCACCAGTATAATTAGTGGTTGGGGGCAGTGTTGCCCTAATAACCCAATCTCCCCACCCATTAGGCGGCAACACTGAGTAAAAGGCATCACTTTGGGTTAGTCTTTTATATTCAAAAGTTATCTTCACTGTGTCTGGAATAAAATCACTTTTTTTAACCTTGGGGCTAGGGTAATTTCCCGCTTCTGTATATTCGTAAAGCGGAGGCTCATAATCAAACAGCGAGTCTATTATGCGTAATTCTCCCGTTGCTCGAGTTATATCTGCTGTTGTGGCGTAGTCGAGAGGCGGGGATTTTATATCGTAGTTCTTGGACAGAGGGCCGTTTGGAAGCCAAGAGATTTTTATTTTTACGGGAATTCCTGTCCCTACATTTGGCGAGATAAAATCTGCACTAACGGAGTAGTCGCTTGACGAATATTTATCGCTTCCGTAAAGCGGGCTTATTCTAAAAATTACATCGCCAACAATTTCAGCGGTGGTTTTTGCATCATAAGGTTTGGAGTTCACAGTTGCAGAAAGAATGGATAGAGTTGCGGAAACTCTAGCTATGGTCATGGAACCTAGCAAAACCGTTGCGGAATCGTAATCTTCGCTTACGTCCTTATCTATAAACGCAGATATGGCATACACGCCTGCATCTTTAGGTGGCGTACTTTTTCCATCGTATAAAATGGTTATAGCACCTAATGTTCCATAAGTTCCCGTTTTTTGCCTTGCAGTTGGCAGGGAAGTAATTGGCGCCCCGTCGTAAACTAATCCGCCTGGTATTGTGAAGGTTAGCATTTCGACTTTTGGCTTTGTATGTTTGATAAATTCCCATTTGGCATAAAGCGTGGTTGAACCGTCAGTTTGGTAAATTGTCGCTGCCGTGTATTCCACTCCGCCACTTGGGGCAGAAAACCAACCTTTAAATTCATGAGCCGGTTTAGTTGGCTTTGGCAGAGTTCCCACAGGCTCACCGTATTTAACGGATTTATCTGGAGGGTTAACATTCTCGTCTGAGGAATTTATATAGAAAATTAGGGTGTACTGTTTGGGTGTCCATCTGGCGAAGAATGTAGCGTTGTTTGGAATTTTATAAACCGTTGTTTCTGTATATTGTGTTCCGCCGCTTGCGGCTGAATACCAGCCGCTAAACTCGTAACCTGTTTTCGCTGGTATTGGTAGAATTCCCACAGTCGCATCGTATGTAACGGATTTGCTTGTAGTGCCCACAACTCCACCTTGTGCGTCAAATGTTATTGTGTAGTCTCTTGGAGTCCATGTAGCCTTAAGCGTTATACTATCCATTACGGGGGTAGTAGGAAAAGAGTAAGGGGTTCCCGCAGACGTTTCCCATCTATTCAAACTGTAACCCGCTTTTGTTGGGGCAGTTGGCTCTGTTGCATAGTTTCCGGGCATTATTTTTTGCGGCGTTGGAGTTGGCGAACCTCCATTTGGGTCAAAAGTAACGGTGTATGGTCTAACCTGCAAATCCAGATTTATAGTTTTTTCAACTCCGCAGTTCTTTACTATTATCACCATGGTTTGCGCTTTGTTTCCAGTAGCTGTTAAACTTATAGGAGGGGAATAAGATGGAACTTCGGTGAGAGGAATCCCCAATCGAATCCATGATGGATTTCCTACAGGAGAAACTGTAAATTCCAAATTCTCTCCTATCATTATGGAATAGTTAACGCTTGAATTGCCCGAAGGGGCATTTATTGTTTTTCCATTCGCAAGAATTTGAAAATCAGAACACGCCGCCGCCCTGGCTATGGAAAGGGCGGCAAAAGAAAACAGCACAATAAAGCGCAAAAGTGACATAATTTATATAAATAATATAGTAAATAACTCGCCTGTCAATAGCAGGCGAGTTTACTCAAAGTCCTATAACGAACTGTTTGGGCATCTGGTTACAGGAGTGCCGGAATTAGCTCTGCACCAAGTAGCACTGTTCTCTTCATCCTTATAACAACCGCCCCCATATATGGTTACACTTCCCCAGTCACAATATACTATATCGTCCCTTCTATCCGTGGAATTGCAACTCTTCACGAGTTTGCCGAACTCATAATCGCATATACCATCATCACCATTAGCGGGGTTTTCTTCTGTTATTGTCATACATCCATTTTCGCTATCTGTAGTTGGATAACCGTAATCGCAGTAGGCCTTAACTGTTATTGGGCCGCAAGTTTGTTCTTTAGTAGTTGTACCGCAGGTAGCAGTTACTTTAACGGTTATATTTCCTAAATTTTGTGGGGGGTTATTTGTCCAAGTGATTAGGTTAGAGCCAACTGTCATCCCATTGCATTGTACAACGGGAGTAGGACTAATGTTGAATCCGAAAGCTGCGCTAGTAGCGGTCATGTTGCAGTTGAGCACGGCGTTGTCATTGCCACCGGCAGAGCTGGAGCTGTTGCCGGTGCCACCAGTGCCAGAGCTGGAGTTACCGCACGATCCAACAACCGTGCCGCCGCCAGCTTGACATACTGAAGATGCCACTTGTGTGCAAATGCCGTTTATATTGCAACTCACGGTAGGGTCATTCGGGCATGTCGCAACAACTGTGCCACCACCAGCAACACATAGTTCTGCTGATGGACTAGAGACGCAAATGCCACCTATGTTGCAACTCACCCAGTTTCCACTACTGCTACTTGTGCCACTACCGCCGCCGCCGCCAGGTGAAGAGCAGGAAAAAATTAATGCCAAGGCAAGTAGGATACTTACCATTAGTGCGGTTTTAACCCCTTTCATAAATACCTCCTATATCTCTAATGTAAATAAAATATATAAATATCTTATAGAAATTATGAGCTTTTTGCAGAAAAAATTAAAAAAGGCTATTTAAAGCCCTAATAAACCCTTAATCTGCTTCTCCAGCAAGTCCGGTGGAATGTCGCGGGTTTCGTTGAAGTCCACTTCTATCGCTTTTTGGCCCGGTTTCAAGGCGAGGTAGGCATTCCCCCGAATGGTGAATTTTTTCAGCTTTGGCACAGCCAAAAGTTTAAAAAGGTTCAGTTGAATTGCTCCGGAAAAACTCAGCTCGTTGTTCCCCGGAGAAAGCCATACGGATTTTTGCAGACTAATTGGAATTTCAAAGAGCGAATCCAAATAAAGCATCCCGTTCAAGCCTTGCGCAAAAAGCGAATCCTTGCCCTTATTTTTGGCATTCAAAAACACGCTGAATATTAAAGAATCGCCCTTAAAGCCGTCTATGTTCGCCCTTTTGAACGAAAAATCGCACTGCTTCAATATATTTGCGGCTTGGATTTTTTTAGATATGGAGCAGGAGAGCAGCCCCAAGGACACAAACACTAGGCAAATTACTATCTTTGCAAACATGCTTAACTTTTTCATAGCCAAAATTCCAGAATTGCGCTCACGGGTTAAATTTACAAACTTCGCGGCGGCAACGTTGCTTTTCGCAGGGCTTGCTGGCGCGGCTATAAATGTAAACACCTCCGACAATGTGGAAATCACCGCTTTTATGCAAAGCGAAAGCAGAAAAATTTTGCAAATACCCGATACCCTCTCTTTAAATTTAACCTTTCAAACAGCAAAAGACAAACATGGCAGGGCATTTTTTTTGTTTTTTATAGGCGAGCGGAGCGTTTCGCTCAAAATGGATTATTCTGTAAATTTGCCAACGGGACCATTTAAAGGAACTATGCAAGCGGACACGTCTTGGTACACGGGCTATTGCGGTATGATTGAATGTCAAACCAAGCCTATGCCTGCGCAGCAGAGAATAGACGTTATGAAAGCCTTGGTCACAAGGCTTTTAACAGAGCTTAACAGCAAATTTTACCTGATATTCAGGCCTATCCCTGCCCCCATCAATGCCGTGGATTCAACCGCCGCCACCGGAGACTCGGTTCCCGCGCCAGCTCCTGATTCTGTCTCTCAATAGCATAAACAGCATTATTATAGCCCACGTTGTAAGCATAATTGAAACAAAAGGAACTACCCCAACCGAAAATATGCATAGCATCCCTATCAATTCATCAATTTTGCAAAGACTTTTCTTGATATAGAGCGGAAGCGATATTACAAATGTCACCGCCATTGCTGCAATTGATAAATAAAAAGCATATACGGGAATTTTGAACAATAACCTTTTAATAGAATCTCTATTTTGAATAAACGACACAAATGAACAAGGGATAAGCGCTATCAAAAATGCCGTTATAAAAGATGTAAGATTAGTAATAAAAGGGAAGAACAGTTTTTCTGATTCACTAAATGGATGCATCACAAACCTCCAGATATATGAACCATATAACCCAAGACAACCAAAAAGCTATGATAAAAGCTCTGTGTGCTCTCTTTTTCCATTTTTCACTCATTTTCTACCTCCATACTGAGTTTTGTTAAACGATCTTGAAGTTGATTTATCGACAAATTGGAACCTTTAAGAAACCAAGGGTGGCTACCACCGCTTTCCTTATCTGCCCTGCCGCTACATAAGTCGTAAACTTTGCTTAAATAACTTTGGGGGCTATCCAAAGTAGAGTATTTTTCATGCCATTTCAAGTTTTTATTAAACCTGAGCATTATCTGTTCCGTTGCTCTTTCCGCACTTTTATAGCCAATGGTTTCCACTCCACCTGCTTGGATTGGCGAATCAGCATGACCGTGATGCCCTCCGTCTTGGGCCGCGTAATCCTGAAAAGTCCAAATTTTTCCGTGGTCTTCCTTTTCAATTTTATCTTCATCTATAAATTTCTCATCACCGATATATCTGCGCCAGCAATGAGCCAGAACAAAACTATCTTGCAGCATGTGGCACAATTTTCCCAGTTCCATAAGGCTATAATCGTATCTCTTTTTTTGCCTGAACTCCCAAGCATTTGAATACCATTCTTCGCATTGCTTTAAAATTATATTGCGAACCTCATCGTTTTTAGGAATGTTTTTTAATTTTGGGCACATTGAATGCCAATGCTGGTTTTTGCCAAAATGACTTTGGTATACTATGTCCGTTTCTTCTGTTTTATATTTTTCGCTTAGAACTAAAATTGCATAAGGACGATTTACCATAAGAGGTCTATCACTTGGGAAATCGGGCCATATACTTCCACATTCCAATTCTCGCGTAAATTTTATCCCTGAACGTTCGGCTCCTATTTTGGTTAATTTTTGATGGGTTGCATTTGCAAAATTATCAACTTTAGTCGCAAAAAATTCCACGTCGTCTATCGTATCACCGTTAGGGAGTTTTAGGCTTCCGTTTTCCATATTTTCGCCGTATTCAAATAAGCACAAAATTTCCTTTCTTCTCTCATAGCTCAAATCGGAAATTTCAAGCGAAAATATTTGCTCTTCTCCATTTTGGTCTGGAGCACTTAAATCCGCAAATTTGAAATCTTTGTTGAACAAATTTGATGGTGAGTATTCCAAAAAGTTAGAAGCAAAATTTTTACCCTCTTCGCCTTCGGAATCCCCTGCTGTGCCAGCTTGTTCATGCAAAATATCGTCTAAAAAATGCCCGTATTCATGGAGCATGGTTATGAGCAGTGTAAAGCGGGCGGTTGAATCCCGCAGGGAATCCAGCGCAAGCCTATGGTTTATGTAAATTTTCTTGTCTTTGTAGGCACCCATCTTGTTCGCTTCCATTATGCCTGTTCTTATACTTTCGGGAATTGGCAAGGGGCAAAGTTTTTTGCAAACATTTTCGTCATAAATTCTTTTTAAAAATTTTATAAACTCCTTTTCATCATTTTGATATGGGAAATTTTCTTTTAAAAAATCGAAAAATGTAGCGTTTATGCCGAGAAAATCGCTTGAGCAGGGAACAGGCTCCAAAGGCAGCAAGGCAGCATCTTTTAATTGCTTTTCATCCGTATTTTGCGGGGCAAATATGATTTTTAAGTCATCTGAACTTTCGTCATTTTCCTCGCACTCAATAACCTTTAAGTCTGGCAACTCGCATTTTGTTGCTAGATATTCCTCTGTTAGGAGCAAAACCGCTCTGAACAAACTTAGCCAGGAATTCTTATCCAAGCAGTCCGCTTTTTCAACGGCAAACCCCTGTTCTTCCAGCGCTTTTGCGCATTGCAGAAAATAATCTTCGTCTTTGCTGGCTTCACATGTTTCTGCAAAAAGGTTTTCATCTCTCTCAAAAATCGCTTTTGCGATTTTTGAGAGGAATGTATTTCCATGCAAAAAGATTTTTTCTCCATCGTTTTCCGAATTTCTGAAATACGCGGTTGCAAGGCATCCAGAGAAACTCAAATTTGAGTCCACGCAGAACTGCGTTTTAATAGCCGCATAGTAAAGCGTGTTTTTCTCTTCTGCCCC
>Ga0268262_10003121_pt1 | contig 18253 bp, 15 predicted proteins | sample TergutNc150P3_FD_190354 | JGI IMG/M metagenome (GOLD analysis project Ga0268262, IMG submission 190354) | Nasutitermes corniger P3 segment gut microbial community from laboratory colony in Florida, USA - Nc150 P3 (SPAdes) (version 2) | ecosystem: Host-associated > Arthropoda: Insects >...
CCTGGCTGGCCTCATTTTCATTTGAGCTGGTTAAAAATGCGTAACCCTTCATTTCGCTGCTCGCATCCTGCATAAAAGCCGGCCTTGAAACGCCGCCCTTTGTTCTGGTGATTGCCCCAGAACCGCAGGCATCAAGTATTGCAACTTTTACGTCCGCGCTTATGCCATTTACGTTTTTGCGGAAATCTGCCCAGCTATACACATCGCCGCCCAAGCGCAAGCCTTTTTCGTCTGCGTGGCCGCTGTAATATACTATAACCTCTTTGCGAACACCTGCTTCCTTGCCTTGCAAGCGTTTTTCAAGTTCGGCAAAGCTGTTTTGCATAGCTTTGGCATTGGGGTCAAAAACCCGCAGTACATTGCCTTTATCCACACCGCCCATTTGGGACATAACGCTGGCAAAGGAATTGGCATCGCTTTCCGCATAGCGGAGCTTAACCCTATCCATACCCCCGTTATTTGCCCCTGCAACGAGCAAAAAACGTTCAACCTTTTGTGGAGCGGCACTCAAAAAGGCCGCAAAAATCAACGAAAGTGCAAAAATAGTCTTTTTCATAACCATTAAACACCTAAGGTAGGAAAAAGTGTTACTAATATCTTTTTTCTATATTCAACCCCAACACAATAATCAGAAAGGAAAAAAGGTAATGGCCACCATAACCAAAGAAAAAACTGCCGCGATTATCGCTAAGTTAGGCAAAAATGCCAGCGATTCCGGCAACGTGCGTTCGCAAATAGGAATTTTGACAGAACGCATAGCTAATTTGACCGAACATTGCAGCAAAAACCGCAAAGATGTGCATTCCCTACGCGGTTTGCAGATGTTGGTATCTAAACGCAAAAGGCTTCTCAAATACTATGCTCGCCAAGATTTGGAAGGCTACCGCGCTTTGCACAAAGAACTCAATTTACGTGGCGGCAACTGAGCCGGTTAAGGAGTTTTTATGCAAGAATTTAAGATGCTTAAAGCCGAAGAGGTTACCGCTAAACTGCCGGACGGAAGGGAACTTGTTTTTGAAACAGGCCGCTTGGCTAAACAAGCCGCAGGTTCTGCGGTTGCAAAAATGGGCGATGCTTTTGTGCTAGCCACCGTGTGCTTTGGCCCGGAAAAAGACGCGGATTTTTTCCCGTTAACCGTTGAATTCAGGGAAAAGGCTTACGCCGCAGGCCGCTTGCCCGGTGGTTATAAAAAGAGAGAAGCGCCTCCAGGCGATGACGAAACCCTCAAAGCCAGGATTATAGACCGCCCAATTCGCCCTATGTTTCCAGAGGGCTTTAGCCGCGAAGTGCAGATTATAGTTCAAGTGCTCAGTTCAGACAAGAATTTTGATGCCGATGTTCTTGGAGTTAGCGCAGCGAGCATTGCGGTTGGGCTTTCCGAGCTTCCGTTTGAGGAGCAGGTTGCGGCGGTTAGGGTTGCCGTTGTTGATGGCAAACCCGTTATAAATCCAACTTTCGCACAGCTCGATGTTTGCGAGCTGGATATGGTGGTTGGAGGCACGGCAAACAGCGTGTGTATGGTTGAGGGCGGCGCGTACGAAGTTTCCGAGCAAATAATGATAGATGCAATACAAGCTGGGCATCAAGCCATTAAGGATTTGTGCAAAGCGCAAACCGAATTGGTTGCACGTTTGGCAAAGACAAAAATGGTTTTAACACCAAAGACGGAAAATGAAAATTCCGCGAAAGTTGCCGAAGCCGTTAAATCTGCTATATACGATGAGCTGTATAAAACGCTTCACACCCCTATGGTAAAAACCGAACACTACCCTGCAATGGCGGCTCTTGAAGAAAAAGCCCTTGCAAGCGAGGCTGTTGCAGCGGTTGTAGGCGAAGACGCATCTTTGAAATCGCTTGCAAAAGCCGCATTCAAAGAAATTGAACGCGACACTATGCGTAAAATGATTTTAGACGAGGGAGTGCGAATAGATGGCCGCAAAACAACCGATATTCGCCCCATTGAAATTCAGTTGGGAGTTTTGCCGCGTTCCCACGGTTCTGCAATTTTCCAGCGTGGCGAGACGCAAGCACTTGTGACTTGCACACTCGGTACAAAGAACGATGAGCAGCGTGTTGAAACTTTGCAAGGCGAAGTGGCAAAGAGCTATATGCTTCATTACAATTTCCCACCATTCTCCGTTGGCGAAGTTAAAAAACTCGGCACTTCCAGGCGCGAAATAGGTCACGGGCATTTGGCGGAGCGTTCATTGAATGCTGTGCTCCCAACGCCGGATGGCTTCCCTTACACAATAAGAGTTGTGTCTGAGATATTTGAGTCAAATGGTTCTTCTTCTATGGCTTCTGTGTGTGGCGGCTCGCTTTCCTTGATGGATGCGGGAGTTCCCATAAGCAGCCCGGTTGCTGGAATAGCGATGGGTTTAATATCTGAGAAGGGTTCTGTGAACGAGGGCGGAAAAATTGAAATTCTCTCCGACATCACTGGTACTGAAGACCATCTTGGAGATATGGATTTTAAAATCACCGGAACGGAGAACGGAATTACCGCATTCCAGATGGACATTAAAATAAAAGGCATAACACCTGAGCTTATGGCTAAGGCTCTTGAGCAAGCAAAGCAAGGGCGTTTGCACATTATAGGGAAAATAAAAGAGACCATCACAGAGCCGCGTGCAAAGCTATCGAGGCTTGCACCGGTTATGATACACATGCGTATTCAAACAACCAAAATTCGTGATGTTATAGGTTCTGGTGGCGCGGTGATAAAGAAAATCCAAGCTCAAACGGGATGCAAGGTAAACATAAGCGATGACGGCAATTTGGAAATTGCAGCTCCGAGTGCAAAAGCTGGTTCAATGGCAAAGCAGATGATTGAGGAAATCACGAGCGAACCAGAACCGAACAGAATTTATAAGGGGAAAGTGAAATCCATTCAACCCTTTGGTGCTTTTGTAGAAATTTTGCCCGGCAGAGATGGCTTAATCCACATTTCCGAAATATCAGACCAACGCTTGGAAAAGGTGGAAGATTCCGGTTTGCACATAGGGGATGAAGTTACCGTGTTGTGTTTGGGAGTTGACCCAAAAGGCAAGGTGAAGCTCTCCATCAAGGCATTGAAGCAACGCCATGCGGCAGAAAATCAACCTGCCGAGTAGCGGTTCTTTTTTAAGGAAGAAGAGGGATTCGAACCCTCGGTTCTTGCGAACAGCGGTTTTCGAGACCGCCCCGATAGACCACTCCGGCACTCTTCCATAAGGAAGAGGAAATATAGTAAATAGACCCTGCGGCATAGGGTCTAGTGGCTGGTTTGTATTTACTATATTGTGAATATGAACAAGAAAAATCTTTTTGTAGTCTCTATCATCGCTAATGTGGCTCTGATAGTATTAATCTTCCTTGTGAAGAAAAACGCAACGGCTCAAGCTCAGGATTTCGTTAAACCAATTTTGGAAAAAACGAAATATCAAATAGCACAGGTCAAAGACATCACCGACAACAACAACCTGCTATGGGTTCTCATAGACAGCACGTGGAAAAGCCCCGACAAATCAAAGGCTTTTGTCAAAAAACTTGCCGAAACTCAAAAAGTCCCTCGTTGCAGCGGCAAAGATTGCACCGGGTCAGAAGACGAAGCCAAGCTGAGAACAGTTATCTCCGATAAACCTACAGACCGCAGCATAAAGGTAGGCTGGGGCAGCGGAAAGGATAAAATTAAATACTCTTTCAAAGTTTTTTACGACGACAAGGGTAAGTTTGTAACCATAGACGCAAACGACCTTTTAGGTAAAAGCTCTTCGCAGGAATCTGAAGAAGAAAGCGGAGAGTAGCTTACTATATTCTCCCTATGAAAATTAGTTTGAATTGGCTAAAAAGGTATCTTGATGTAAAGATGCCCATAGGAGAAATTTCATCAAAACTCACAAGTTTGGGGTTTGAAGTAGAAGGAGTTGAAGAATTTGGGAAAATTTACAGCGGTTTGCTGGTAGCAGAAGTTTTGGAATGCGGCCCGCACCCCGATAGCGACCATTTAAGCCTCACAAAAGTTTTTGACGGCAAAGAGAATTTGCAAGTTGTATGCGGAGCGCCAAATGTCAAAGCAGGCATAAAAGCGGTTTTAGCTCCCATTGGCGTTGAATTGCCGTTGCCAGATGGCAAAACGCTCAAAATGAAAAAGACAAAAATCCGCGGAGTGGAGAGCTTTGGTATGCTCTGCGCGGAAGACGAAATTGGATTATCCCAAAATCACGATGGAATTTTAATTTTGCCAAGCGATGCCCTTGTTGGCAAACCGTTTGCAGAACTTGGTTTTTACGACACGGTTTTTGAAATAAACGTTACCCCCAACCGCCCCGATGCTCTTTCGCACTTGGGAATAGCGAGGGAACTCTCGGCGGCGTTTGACTTGCCGCTGAAATTGCAGCAGCAAAAGCCACTTGATGTTGCCCCTGCAACTTCCGTGAAATTAACCATTGAAACACCCACAGCTTGCCCGCATTACGTTGGCAGGGTTATAAACGGGGTGAAAATTGCACCCAGCCCCGAATGGATGCAAAAATTGTTAAGGGCTGTTGGGATGAACCCTATAAACAATGTTGTTGATATTACGAATTTTGTTCTTATGGATATTGGGCAGCCGCTTCACAGCTTTGATTTGGGCAAGTTGAAAGGCGGGGAGGTGAAAGTTCGCTTTGCACAGGATGGCGAGAAATTCACAACGCTGGACGGCAAAGAGCATATCTTGCAAAGCACGGATTTGGCTATTTGCGATGGAAACAACCCAGCTTGCCTTGCAGGTGTTATGGGCGGTTTGGAATCGGAAATAACGGATGAAACCAAGGATGTGTTTTTGGAAGCGGCATTTTTTAACCCAGCCGTTGTCCGCAAGCAAGCCAAGAGGCTTGGAATATCAAGCGATTCAAGCTATCGTTTTGAAAGAGGCGTGGATTTTGAATTGCAGAATTTTGCAAACGATTATGCTTGTTCTTTGATAGCGGAACTCGCAGGTGGTAAAGTCGCGGAGCAGAAACAGGAATTTATATCTGCGGAAAATTTACCTAAACGCTGCCCCGTGCCTTTGCGTGAAGAGAGAATTGAAAAACTTTTGGGCTTAAAAATTTCTTTGGAGCAAGCGAAAAAATTCTTGGCTGGAATTGGAATAAAAGAAACCGCTGAAAACTCAGGGGTTTACAACATTCCGAGTTATCGCTTTGATTTGGAAAGAGAAGCGGATTTAATAGAGGAAATAGCGAGGTTAGTAGGCTATGACAAAATTCCTTATGATGTTCCGAGTTTCAAAGCCGAGCCAAACGAACTGCCTTTGCAAGAGAAAATAAACCGAAAAATCCGAGCTTCTCTTTCTGCACTAGGTTTGCACGAATGTTTATCGCTTCGCTTTACCAGCAAAAAGAAAACCGAGCAGGTGTTTGGGGCAAACAATGAAGACAAAAGGGCAAAACCTGCGGAACTTCTAAACCCTTTGAGCGAAGAGCTTGCCGTGCTGCCCACAAGTTTGCTGCCAAATTTGCTATCCGGCGCGGCGGAAAATGCAAAGCATCAAAAATCTGTTAGGCTTTTTGAGGTTTCAAAAGCGCAATTCCCTACGCCGGAAACCGCAAGCGAGAAAGACCCAGGATTTAAGGAAATTCATACACTCGCCATAGTTTATGCCGAGCCAAAAGCGGAATTTTTTGCATTTAAGGGATTGCTAAACGCATTTTTCAAAAGATTGCGCATTCCCGTAAATTTTGAAACCCCGGAAAATGCCGAGGCGTTTTTGCATCCAGGGTGTTCAGCCACTCTTAAACTTGGCAAAAAAACGCTTGGCTCTTGCGGCGAGCTTCATCCTATTGTTCAAAATAAATTTGATTTGAAATTCAATACATTCGTCTGTGAAATAGATTTATCCGTTTTGGAAAGCTCATTCCTCGCTCCGATTTCCTTCAAGGAATTTTCCAAGCAGATGCTCATTGAGCGTGACGTTTCCATTGAGGCAGAAGAAGCCATAACCAATGCGGAATTGCTTTCAAAATTCAAGGGCTTTAACCCAAAGTACTTGACTAGCATTGAGCTTATGAGCATTTACCAAGGCGATAAAATTGCAGCGGGCAAAAAAAACTTGCTCTATCGTTTTTATTACCAAGCTCCAGACCGCACCTTAACAGACGATGAGATAAACGCTATTCATACAAAATTACGTGAGAAAATTGTGGGAGCTGGGCTGGTGTTGAGATAGTTTATGCTCATAACCCTTGACAAAACCATTTTTGATTTGTGTGGAGTTTTAGAGCCTTATTTTTCTGTGCAATATTTGGATTCAAGCGATATTTCCAAGGAGAGCCTTAAAGATTCCGTTGCTTTGGTAATTCGTTCAACGAGAAAATACGGGGCAGAAACTTTGGATGGCACGGGCGTTAAATTCATAGGAACGGTTACATCCGGGTTTGAGCATATAGATACCGAATTTTGCGAAGGGAGCGGTATTTTCTGGGCAACTGCTCATAGCAGCAACGCCGAATCTGTTGCGGAATATGTATCCGCTGCTTTAATAGAAATCTCAAAAAAAATGGACAAGCCGTTAAGCGAGTTTTCGCTGGGAATAGTAGGAGTTGGCGCGGTTGGCGGTTGTGTGAAGAGGGATGCGGAAAAATTTGGGATGAAACTTTTGCTATGTGACCCACCTAAGAATTTGAACGACAATATTTTTGAAGCGGATATAATAACGCTCCATATGCCGCTTGAAAAACGAGGAAAATACCCGACTGAGCATTTGGCAAACGGAGATTTTTTTAAGAAAATGAAAAAAGGCACGTGGCTCATAAACACCGCTCGCGGCAGGGTGTGCGATAGCGAGGCTTTGCGAAACGCTTTGCAGAGCAAGCATTTGGGCGGTGCTGTTGTTGATGTGTGGGAAAGCGAGCCTGACATAGACATTTCGCTTTTGCCCTTGATTGAGATTGCAACCCCACACATTGCCGGTCACAACATTGAGGCAAAGATAAATGCGAACAAAATGATAGTGAACGCGCTTGGGAATTTTTTTGGGATTGACGATTTGAAAAACTGGGGAAAAAGCCAAATTGCTGGCGATGAGCTAGCAGATGGCGATTTGATTTATCCAATTCGTACAGACGATGCGAATTTTCGCAAGAATCCGGGGGATTTTGCGAAGATTAGGAATGGGTATAGGCGGAGAAATTACTATATTACTAACTATGAGCGAAAAAGAATTTGAAATCATAGAAGACACAAGAGGGAATGGCAGTGTTGTGTTTATTCTGAAAGGACGTTTGAATACCACCAGCGCGGACTGGTTCTCGTTCAAATTGGAAGAGGCATTTAAAGAAGGGCTGAAAAATATTAACTTGAATATGTCTCAGATTGAATTTTTAAGCTCCACAGGAATAAGGGTTATTCTAAAAATGTATAAACAACTCACGGAAAAAGGCGGCAAGCTAAGTATTGAACGCCCATCCGAATGCGTGAAAAACGTTTTGGGTATGGCTGCATTGAAAGATATGCTTGTGAACTAAACGAGATATACATCCGTGCATTCCTTGAGGACAAAATTTTTAGCCATTGTGCTCGCTTCCTTAGCATTCGCCTATTTTGGGCATTTCTATCATTCTATGAAAGCATTTGAGAGATATAGAAGCCTTCGCCTTGAAGGTATTGAGAAAACCCTGAAATTTGAAACGGAAGCCGTAAACAAAACAATAGCGAAAATAGAGCTTACAGCAAGATATTTTGCCCTGAACGCCCGTTTATGCTACGAAGTACATTCAAAAGATTTGTGCGAAAAACAGGTAATTGAATATCTACGCATTTTTCCCCTTGCTGTGGGTGGAGGCTTTTGGTTCTCTCCCTATGCTTATGATAAAAACGAAATGTGTGTAGGTTTTTATGCCTTCTACGACAAATCAGGGGAAGTACGGCTGGATAACGATTTTGTAAAGGCTGACTACGACTCAACTTGGTATCGCGGAATTGCCGACGAGGTAACCACAGAAAATCAAGTTGTCTGGACAAAGCCATATATTGATGATTCAGGTTCGTTCAGCCTTATGACAACTGCGGGTTCAGGCATTTTTGATGAAAAGGGGAACTTGATGGCTATATCCACGGTGGATTGGAAAATTGAAACGATAATTGATAAATTATCGGCAATAAAACCCACGGAGAAAAGCTTTATTCTGCTTTATTCCCCAGAAAAAGACTTTATAATAGCCAATACATACACAAACAGCAAAAATGTAGATTCCCTAAAAAATATGCCTTTGGATATAGACACCGCATATTTATCCTTCGATAGAACTATGAATAATGGCTGGGTATTGTCCATAAAAGTTCCCAAAAATGAAATTTTTTCCGAAGGAGAAGAAGCCCGGCAACTTTTCTTATGGATGCTTGGCATAGCCGCTGCTATAAACGTATTTATCGCCTACTTCTTAGTTTCAAAAATGATAAACAAACCCCTAAAGCAACTTACCGAGGAAGTTTCCAAACTAGCTTTTGGGCATTTAGATACACGCATTGAGATAAAATCAAAAAGCGAGCTGGGGTTGCTCGCAGAAACATTCAACAAAATGGCTTCTGACTTGCAAGCTGCAATTGAAGCGAATGCCCGCGAGAGGGCGGAAAAGGAGAGAATAGACACAGAGCTTGGCGTTGCGACACAAATACAAGCAAGTATGCTACCCTGCATTTTCCCACCTTTCCCCGACAGGTATGAATTTGATATATTCGCTTCAATGCTTCCGGCAAAGGAAGTGGGCGGTGATTTTTACGATTTCTTCTTTGTGGATGAGAATACTTTGGCGGTGATAGTTGCGGATGTTTCCGGCAAAGGCGTTCCTGCTGCTTTATTTATGGTTATTGCCAAAACCCTTATTAAAAACAATGCCTGTTCTGGCAAAAAACCAAAAGATGTTTTTGGAATTGTAAATAATGTGCTCAACGAAAACAACGATACTTTTATGTTTGTCACAGCTTTTATGGGCTATTACGATATAACGAACGGAAAATTCATATATGTGAATGCCGGGCATAATCCACCGCTCATAAAAAGATGCGATGGCGGTTATGAATTCTTAAAGACAGAGCCGCATTTTTTCCTTGCTTGGAATAAAGACGCGCAGTATTCAGAAGAGGAAATTACTCTGCACCCTGGCGATACCCTTTATCTATATACAGACGGCGTAACCGAGGCGATGAACAAGGATAACGAGTTATTTTCTGAGCAGAGATTGCTTGAAGTATTGAACAGATATGGAGATTTTTTGCCAAAGGAACTATTGCCTGCTGTAAAACGGGAAATAGACTTTTTTGCGGATGGAACTGAGCAGGCAGACGACATCACAATGCTTGCGTTAAAAGTGAACGCCATAAGCGAAAGATATACCAAAAAACTGGAAGTTGAAGCCGATGTTAAGAATTTAGACGCGGTTTTGGATTTTATAAACGCGGAGCTGTCTAGTTACCCAGCGGAATTGCGGAACAACATTGATGTTGCGGTAGAGGAAATTTTTGTAAACATTGCAAATTACGCTTATAAGCCCGGTAATGGCGATGTAGCTATATATATATCCACAAAGCAGAAAATATCCATAAAATTTGAAGACAAAGGCAAGGAATATAATCTTATTGAACAAGAGGACCCGGATTTGGATAAACCTTTAATGGAGCGTAAAATAGGCGGTCTTGGCGTTTTTTTTGTAAAAAAACTTATGGATGAGATTGAATATATGCGTATTGAGAATAAAAATGTTCTTGTAATAACAAAAAATCTCTAAATTTCCGGTATCACTTTTCTCCAGTTCAGGTGTTTAAGGGGTATGAACCAAAATCTAAGTGCGGAGCAGCTTTACACACGTTATGCACCAATGGTGTTTAGGCGTTGCAATAAGCTGCTCGGCGATAAAAGCTCGGCGGCAGATATTGTCCAAGAGCTTTTTGCAAAGGTTTGGGAAAAGCGAAACTCTCTGAATTTTGATTATCCGTCCAGCTTATTGTGGCGAATGGCAACCAATATGTGCTTGAACCACATAAGGGACAGAAAACGCAGAGGCGAAAACATCAGTTGCGATGAAGCAATTATGCAAATAGCCTGCACGGAAAATTTTGAGAGAGAAACGGAAAACAGGGACATTTTGGACAAGCTCTTCAGAAGACATCCAGAGAGCAGCCGAACCATAGCGGTTTTGCACTTTATAGATGGTATGACTTTGGAAGAAGTTGCTGCGGAGGTAAAAATGTCCGTTGCCGGGGTTCGCAAAAGGCTTAGAACTCTTAAAAATTCTTTAACCAAATTGGAGGCTGTATGAGCATACCGAACTGGAAAATTGAGCGTTACCTGCTTGGGGAGCTGCCAAAAAAAGAAATGGCTGCCCTAAAAACTCTGGAAAACAAAAACATAGAGTTTTGCTCGCAACTCGCATTGCTGAGAAACAGCAATGAAGAATTGCTGGCGGAATACCCTGCAAAGGAATTTGCGGAGAAAATGCAGGCGGCAAAATTCAAAATTATTGAGCCTATAAAAAACAGACGGCTTATGCCGCTTGCCGCCTGCGCCGGCTTATTGCTCGCAGCAACGGTTTTAATAAACATATTCTCCAGCGAAAATACTCTGGAAAACAGCCTGGCCCAAAATGCTGTGATAAACGAAGACGGAACTAGGGTGAAGGGCTTAAAAACAGGTTTGGAAGTTTGGCGCAAAACAGCAGATTCCGTTGAGAAGCTCTCAAACGGCAGCGAGGCAAAGTCGGGCGATTTGTTGCAGATGCGTTACCTAGCGGAGGAAAAATGCTACGGCGTTCTTTTGAGCATAGATGGCAACAGAGTTTTGACCATACATCTCTCCGGTGAAAATGGCAGGGCAAAAGAGCTTGAAGCTGGGAAAGTAGTCTCTCTGGAAAACTCTTACGAGCTGGACAACGCCCCAAAATCGGAGACTTTTTACCTTTTTACTTCTAAAAAAGAATTTGCCCTTGCACCCATAGCAGAGGCTCTGTTGAGCGGCGAAATGCCAAAAAGCCTGCAAGTTTCGCAAATTACGATTAAAAAAAGGTAGGTGCGCGATTAATCGCGCACCTACCTTTTCTATATTCTCGATTATGGACTCATTTGAAATATTTTTCTCGCTTTTTGTGCTGTTGCTGCTGGCGGTGGCAGTTCCCTTTGGGATGATGTTTGCAAATTGGTTGCTTTCTCCGCAGACCCAGTTGAAAAATAAAGTTAAAACCGATGTCTATGAATGCGGACTCTCAAAGGTGATAGGCAAAGCCTCGGAGAGATTTCCCATAAAATATTATATAGTGGCTATGCTTTTTTTGGTATTTGATTTGGAAGTGGCTTTTCTATACCCGTTGGCTGTGGGCTTCAAAAACGGCGGCTGGGAAATGCTCGCTTTTCTGATGATATTCCTGCTGATTTTGGAAGTTGGGTATCTTTATATTGTGCGGAAAGGCGTTTTGAACTGGTCAAAAATCAGCGATAGAATTGAATAGCCAATTTTCGATAAGGGCAACCGCGATGGTTGCCCCTTCATATTATCTGACTACTACACGCAGGGTTTGGTTGTTGATTTTGACCACATATATTCCCTTTGTCTGAACCTGAATTTTCAGAATTTGAGACGCCTCTCCGCTACTTTCTCGCTGGCGAACATCCGCAGGATGGTTATTTCCAGAATTGGCGGAGTGTATTTGTTTGCCTTGCAGGGTGTACACCTGTACCTTTGTGTTTTTTGGGAGGTTTTCTAGCGTTATGGCGTTGGCTGTTGGTTGCACTCGGATGTTGCCTGCTGCTATTTGCGGGAGGATGGGGTCTATCGGTGGTGCTGGCGGTGCTGGTTGTGTTGCTATCGCCCACGGCAATGTTAGGTCGGCGGTTGTGCCGTCTGTCCATTCGTGGTTTGCTTTGTCGTTCAAGGCTATCGTCGCGGTGTAGCTGTTTACATCTGTGCCTTTGTCGCCTGTGACGGTGTAGGCGGCGTTTGCGGCTATGCCTGCTGATTGCTTGCTGCCTGTGTAAACTAGGTTTGTGTTTGTGACCGAGGGCTTGGCTATTTTTGCCTTTGCTATTGCCCACAGCAATGAGAGGTCGTCATCCGTGCCGTCTGACCATTCAGAGTTGTCCTTGTCCAAGACCAAGGATGCCGTTGCTGTGTAATTGCCTGCGTTTCTTGCTTCTTTGTCGCCCGTGATGGTGTATGCCTCATTATTTTCCGCTATGCCCGCTGATTGCTCGCTGCCCGTGTAAACTAGGGATGTGTTTGCGACTTCGGGTTTGGCTATTTGTACCTTGTTTACCGTAACGCCGCTAACCTCGGCAAAGCCAGTAATTGTGCCGCTGGCGTTGGCGTAGTCAATGCCAGCCTTGCCGTCTTTGTTGAGCCACACAGCATTCCATGTGTTTGCAGGAATAAGGTTATCGCTTGTAAATGCCGTGTATGTTGTAACTGAAGTGTTGTCCCACCTAATTGCTGCGCCACCGAGGAGTGGTGTAACTGTGCCGCCAAGGATTATTAACGTCCCGTTATTGGAAAGCGCGGCGGGTGGCGTCCCCCCACCCGAATAAGTGTTCCTCACTTGGCCGCCTGTTATTACTATCAAAGGACCTTCGCCGGATAAATTGATTACAGGACTGCTTGTTCCAGAAAAATTCGCTTCCCAGATTACGCTCACGCCGTTGTCTATGTTCAGGGAAAGCGCGGAAGTCACTCCTGTTTTTGTTCCCGTCACGGTGACGGTGTTGCCATCTACCGCTGCAGCAAGGCTGCCAGTGCCGCTGCTGAGACCTTCTATGGTCGTTTTCAGTTGCTCCGCAGTTGCCGCGTAAGAGGTTATTGCGAAAACCGCCAAAAAGGTGGCGATTAGTTTAGGTGTGTTCATAGTGATACTCCTGTGCTAAGGGTTGTGAAAGGGAAATTTCTGTAAAAGCGTATTGGAATGTATAGATACAATACATTCTGAAAATACTGTAAATTCCGTAAATTCTGGTTCAGACAAAGGATATAAGTGCCTGAAACGTAAGCAATTAACGCTGGGGGGGGGGGGGGGGGGGGGGGTCAGCGGCAAAAGGGCAGGCACGTAGGCCTGCCCACACATCGCCCAGAGCCTCCTGCGGAGGCTCGGCAAAGCAAATTTTGCGGCTAAAAGTCATATTCTATAGCAAATATAGAAATAATATGACCATTTGTCAAGGGGGAATTTAGATTTTCCCTATTTCCCCGATAAAGCCCAATCCACCCGTCCCCAAGAATCTGTTTTTGAGCGGCCACGCAAATGGTAAATTTCACCGCCTTTGGCACTGATAACAATTTTTGGCAAACCTAGGCTTGTCAAAAGCGGAAATTTTTCCTGATAGGCTATGGCAAAAGAAAGCGAAGGCATTTCCTCTTTATTCCATTTGATTTCCACGTTGTTAGGGAATTTTTTTGGATTGTAATTAGAACCGTTATCCAAAATTTGAGCTGGCAGCACGGGTTCAACTAACCCACCCTCTATGGCTGGAATTGCATAACCAAAAACTCCACCCTTTGGACTTACATTCACCCGCCCTGCTATCTTGTTCACATCCTTTTCTAAGGTTGTTGTGGTGAAAATAAAGGAACGGGCAACAATATTGGTGGCTTCGGTGCTTGTCCAGGAATGGTCCATATACCCGTAGCCTTTAACCGCTACGGTATCGTCGTTTATGCCTATGCGCCCTTCAACACGCCCATAAGGTATGTGAACATAAAGCCCGTATTTCTGCCCATCCACATTAAAAACTCCATCGCCGGGAATTTTTGCGGCTTGGGCACTTGTGAATTTCAAATCCAGAAAAAATTTGCCATTTTTGTCTGCGGTAAAGAGAACGCGATGCTCTTTGCCCGGCAAGTTCTCCATTTTGTATTCATCTTTAATGCTTATAACATTTGTGCTTTTATTTTCACTGTATCTCTCTTTTGGATATATGCGCCCCACATTTGTGCTTTTACCCTTAAAATTCCATATTGAAAACTGCGTTCCCACCTCATTAGAGGAATTTAGCCACGTATATGTTACATACACTTTAGCGCCGTTATCCAAAACAAAGATATAATCCCACGATTCGCTGTAGTTTTTGGAGTCATTTGGATGCCTGAAAAAATCGCCTGCATTTGCAGACCTAACCTCGCCCATAGGCTCGTTGGCGGCAAAGGCGAAAGAAATTAAAAAGAGTATTGGTAGTAGATACATGGAGGGCAATATAGAAAAAATTTACTAAGTTTTCTCTATGCGCAAACTCTACCTAATGTCCATAGCTCTTACGATAATTTCTTGCAAAACAGAGGAACAACCAGCTCAAAAAAATGCAGCAGAGAAGGTTGCCGACTCGTGTGTAATTTTGATGGATGTAGCCAGAGAAACAGAAGCCTCTTTGCAAAAACAGGCAGATTCAATTATTCGCCAATTTGATTCGTTGGGGGTGCCAAGATGATTCGTTTTCTTTTTTTAATATTCTTTTCCCTTGCTTTTGCAGATTCGGGTAAAGTTGCAGCTTGGATAACCTTGGATGGCGATGTTGACCCAGGTATGAGCGATTATGCCAACCGAGCCATAGCAGAAGCCGTTTCCAAAAAACCAGACTTGATTGTTTTTGAAATAAACACTTTTGGTGGCCGCCTTGATGCAGCCTTTGAAATTGTAGATACCATAACGGCATTGAAAATCCCAACTATTTCACTTGTGCAGAAAAAAGCCATAAGCGCAGGGGCTTTAATCGCTCTTTCCAGCGACAAACTATATATGCTGCCCAGCACCACCATTGGGGATTGCGCCCCTATTGTGCAAAGCTCTGATGGGCAACCGCAAATTGTAGGCGAAAAAATACAATCGCCTTTGAGAGCAAAATTCCGCAATTTGGCGGAGCGAAACGGGCATCCCCGCCTGCTTTCGGAAGCATTTGTAAGCCCCGATTTGGGTGTTATTGAACTTTCCAACAAAGATACCACAATCTATGTGAACAGCGTGGAATACGATGATATGCCGGAAGCGGAACAGAAAAAGTGGACAAAAAAAACTCTGGTAAGAGCCGGAGAGCTTTTAACTATGACAAACGAAGAGGCTTATCATTTGAAATTTTCAAGAGGAACTCCCGAAAACATAGAAGCATTTAAAAAAGAGTTGGGCATAACAGAAACCATAATTATTGAAATTTCGTGGGCAGAAAAATTGACGAGATTTATAGGCGCAATATCAGGCTTGCTTATGATTTTAGGCTTTGGCTTGCTTTATATGGAATTCAAAACACCGGGTTTTGGAGCTTTTGGCATTATTGGGATTACGCTTATAGCTATAGTGTTTTTAGGGCAATATGCGAGCAGCCTGCACGATAAACTGCCGCTTATTTTGCTTTGCCTAGGTGTTGCGCTTATGCTCCTTGAAATTTTTGTTTTGCCGGGGCTTATGATTTGCGGGGTACTTAGCATAGTCTGTTTTATAATGGCCCTTGCGATGTCTTTTGATATTTCTAGTTTGCCAGCCTTTGCGCCTGAGTTCGGCTCTCTTTCTAATTGGCAGTACGGTTTGCTTTATATAATGCTGTGCGCGGTGCTAGCTTTATCCCTGCCTATTTTAGTTTCAAAATATCTGCTGCCAATTTTGCCCGATTCTGTGACCCCCATCAACAAAATAGACTTATCCGCAGCACATTCCCCGGTTGAGGAATTTGTGGAAGAGATAAAAAAGGGAGACACAGGAGTTGCCTTAACGGATTTGCGCCCAAGCGGCCACGTTAAAATCAAGGATAAAATGTTTGATGCTCAGTCCAGAAGCGATTTTATAGCAGCCGGCACAGAGATAAAAGTTGAATATGTAGAAGCTGGAAAGGTTTGGGTTGTGAAATTCACAGCCTAAATGATTTCAACAACATAATGAAGGCAACTGTTCCATAAATTATGTGACCGAGCCACGCGCCGAGCCACGGTTCTAAAATACCGTTCTCACCCATTTGCAAACCCACTCTCACAACTATATAATAACTGAATGTCAGTATTATTCCTATGCCAAACTGGTGACTTAAAGAACTGCCACGCTTATATCTATGCGAAAGCGAAAGCGCAATTATCAAAGTCACCAAAGCCGTTACCGGCCCAGAATATTTAAAATGCCACTGAGTTTCCATTTTTGCTGTATCTTCGCCGCTTCGTCTCAATATTTCAATTCGGCGGCTTATCTGCTTTGTGTTCATCTCTTCGTGGCTTTGCCTTTCGTTTATTATGTCTTCTGGCAAAACACTGGTCTGCTTTCCTATATCCTCCCTTTGGAATTTGTATGCCTTTAAACCTTTGTCTGGAGTGAAAAATCTCGCCCAACCATCCGATAAAATCCAAGAGCTATCTCCCCATTCTATTTTTTTTGCATCGTAGCGAGCAATGGGATTGTTTTTATCTTGCAAAACCAAAGAGACCATTTCCCCTCTTTTTGTTATGCCGTTATAATGCCTAAAATACCAGTCCGAATGGTCAGAGCCAATAAATACAAATTGATTTTTTTCTTTTATCCTTGGATTTTTTCTTTGCTCAACTCTCGTCTCCGCAATTTCCAAGCGGCGGTAATTTGCATCTGGCAAAAATATTTCGCCAATGCCAAAGAGCAGCGCTGTTATTACTATACCAACAACAAAAATGGGAACAAGTATTCTAAATGGGCTTTTGCCTGCACCCTGCATCGCCGAGATTTCCAAATGCCTTGCCATTGCACCGATGCTGGCTATTGCGGTTAGCATTATTGCAACAGGGCAAACCAGATAAATTATGTATGGCAAATAGTTTAAATAGTATTCCCCGGCTTGCTCCATTCCTCTTAAAAGCCACATCTTTATATTGCCAACAAAATCTATTATTATAAATACAACAATACTCCCTACCATTATCAAGGTAAAGGACTTCAAAAAATTCCCTAAAAGATATTTGGAAAACTTCATCGCCTTGCAACCCGCCAAGTTAAAAACAAACCGATTGTCCCAATTAGCATATTGCAAGCCCACATTGAAATCGCAGGGGGGATTATTAAGCGGTCTGCCAAATTCTCGCCGCCAATTAAGCATACCCAATAAACGGTAAAAAATCCGAGGCTGTAAACCGTTCCCGGCCCAATACCGCCACGTTTAGCTATTATGCCGAGCGGAGCACCTATGAGGGCAAAGATGATGCAAGCAACAGCGGTGCTTATTTTTTTGTGAATTTCAACATTGTGTATGGCAATTCGCTTCAGAAAACTTTCGCGTCTCATATTCGTTCTATTCACTTGGTTTAAAATTTCATTTTCTTCGTTTTTTACAATTCCCAAAGCTGTATTGCGGCTTTTTGTGTTTTTTAGAACCTCTTTGTTTTTTAATTCATCTGATAAAATGGAGTCTCTTTTGATGAGTGCAATTAAATCGTTTGCTCTTTGCCAAACTACCGGTTCTGATTCGGTTATAAATTTTTGCATATCATCTTTAGTCTCTTCTATTACTTCCATTAAATCTTTTATGGGCAGTTCACGTTGCCCTCTATTTTTTCTATCTGTGCGTTCAAATCTGTCATCAATATTTTGAATGGCAAAATCTTGATTTGCAAAGAGAATTCTAAAGTAGCGTTCAGAGTCATTGGGGTCAACAAAATGATTTTCGCCATTTTTTAAGTGGAGCATTAGCGTTGTACCCATATCAACATATTCCATTGAAGCACTATCTGCCGTTATCACTCGTGGGTAATTTCCGCCTATTTCAAAAATTTTTATGCCGTGAAGCGTTGCGTTTTGATTATCTATGCGTGAAACCCAAAGCTGAATGCCGGGGAACTGGTTTATGAGCTTGCCTTCGTCTATCATAGCGTGCGGTTTTTTGCGAGTTATGGACTGCATAAGCATTGAGCTGCGATAATTTGCTTCTGGCAAAACCCAGTTATTGAAAGCGATTAAAAGCACCATCAGCAAAACGGAAACTACAATAACCGGGCGCATAAGCGAAAACGGGGAAATTCCGGCAGCCTGCATAGCTACAATCTCTTTGTCCGAAGAAAGCCTGCCAAAAGTCATAAGAGTAGAAGCCAACACAGACATAGGCACAGCGAAACCTATCATCCAAACCACATTAAGCCCAAAAATTTCCAAGACAATTTGCATTGGAATTCCCTTTGAGAGAATTTTGTCCAATACTTCTACCAAAAAATTTATAATAAATAAAAAAGTAGTCACAAAAAGCGCTGCAAAAAACGGAGCAATATGCTCCTTAAGCACATACCGAGTTAAAATCATTAAGGAAAAGAATATACAAAAATTTCTAAATT
>Ga0268262_10003122_pt1 | contig 18238 bp, 16 predicted proteins | sample TergutNc150P3_FD_190354 | JGI IMG/M metagenome (GOLD analysis project Ga0268262, IMG submission 190354) | Nasutitermes corniger P3 segment gut microbial community from laboratory colony in Florida, USA - Nc150 P3 (SPAdes) (version 2) | ecosystem: Host-associated > Arthropoda: Insects >...
GCGGAACCGCATTGGGCGATACCTCCACAAGATCAAGACCCGCATCTCTGGCCATTTCCAATGCTTGCGATACAGACATAATTCCCTGATCACCGTCATCCCGGATTAGACGGACTTCTCTGGAACGAATCTGTTCGTTCACACGTAAATCTTTCTCTGCCAACTGGCCTCCCTTGTTTTCACTTTCTTTCTATAGATTAGCAAATTCCCGCTATTTTTGTCTAGTAGGCTAATTTCCGCTTAATATCTCGGTTCCGACGCCCTCGTCGGTAAATAGCTCGATTAGTATGGCATGGGGCAGTCTGCCGTCGATAATATGCGCCTTTTTTACCCCCCCGTCCAGGGCAATGTCGCAGCAGTCGGTTTTTGGTATCATTCCCTTAGTTATTATGCCTTCTCGCTTTAAAGTATTTAATTCCGCCCTTTCAACAGTTTTTATAAGCGAATTTTCGTCTTTTACATCGCGTAAAATGCCCCGAACATCGGTCATAAGCACCAGTTTTTCAGCCCCAACGGCGGCGGCTATCTTGGCGGCGGCAATATCGGCATTTATATTGAGGGACCTTCCCTCGTCCTCGCCTATTCCGTAAGCCACAGAAGAAATTACGGGGATAACATCCGCGTTTAAAAGAGTGTTTAATACCGATATGTCCACCTGTTCAATTTCACCGACAAAACCAAGGTCTTCTATTTTCATACGGCGGGCTTTTAAGAGACAGCCGTCAACTCCGGATAAGCCGATTGCCTTACCGCCAGCTTTTTGAATAAGAGCGGTAATTTCCTTATTCACCTTCCCGCATAGAACCATCTGCACTATGTCCATTGTTTCTTCGTCGGTGTAGCGCAGTCCGTTTACAAAACGGCTTTCCTTGCCTGTCTTTTTGAGCATTGCCTCGATTTCGGGTCCGCCGCCATGAACAAGGACGGTTTTTATACCGACGCAAGACATTAAAATTATGTCTTCAATCACGGCTTTTTTTAATTCGTCGTTGAGCATAGCGTTACCGCCGTATTTAACAACAACGGTCTTACCCTGAAAATTCTGAATGTACGGCAGAGCGTGAATAAGCACCCCAGCCCTTTCATTATTTGAAACTGAACTCATGATCGATAATCCCCGTTTATTTTAACATAATCGTAAGTAAGATCGCACCCCCAAACAGACGCTTTTTCGCTTCCGCTGTGCAGGTCTACCAATATTTCAATTTCTTCTTCGGAAAGAATTTTTTTCGCTTTTTCTTCGCTGAAACTGACAGGCTGTCCGCTTTTAAAAACTTCGATCTCCCCTGCTCCGCTCTTAAAACTTACATCGGTTTTTTCGGGGACAAAATCCGCTCCGGCGTAACCTAGCGCGCATAAAACTCTTCCCCAATTTGCGTCCGCGCCGAAGCAGGCGGCTTTTACAAGACTGGAAGCGGCGACGGATTTTGCCAGCGTTTCCGCGTTGTCTTCGCTCTGCGCGTTTGCTACGGTTACCGTAACCAATTTTGTCGCGCCTTCGCCGTCGCGCGCCATTTTGCGGGTAAGCGAGATACACACATATTCAAGCGCGGAATAAAACGCGTTGTAATCCGCGGTACAGTGCGGACATTTGTTTGAGGAATTGACGGGGGTATTATCCGCCTCGCCGTTCGCCATTATGAGAACCATGTCGTTGGTGGAAGTATCTCCGTCTACGGTGAGGCGGTTAAAGGAGCGTTTTACGGCGAGGCGAAGAGCGGACTGGAGAGCGGTATCTTCTATCGCCGCGTCCGTTGTGATGAAAGCGAGCATTGTCGCCATGTTGGGATGAATCATGCCCGAACCTTTTGTTATTGCCCCGATACGCACGGTCTCCCCGCCTATTTCCGCTTCTACGGCAATTTCCTTTTTACGCGTATCTGTCGTCATGATAGCTTCAAGAGCGTCCTCGTTTCCTTGTTCGTCCGCGCGCAAACTTGCTTTAAGAGCGTTAATATTATTTTCTATCGCGGCGATTGGTAACTGTACACCGATAACTCCCGTAGAAGCGACAGCGACTTCGTTTTGTGAAATGCCAAGAGTCTGCGCCGCAAGCTGCGCCATGCGTTTTGCGGCGGTCATTCCTTCCTGCCCCGTACACGCATTCGCATTGCCTGAATTGGCTATAACGGCGCGTAATTTACCGCCGGCAATATTTTCCTGACTGACCAATACGCTTGCGGCTTTCACTTTGTTAGACGTAAACATCGCCGCCGCGCCGCAAATTTTTTCCGAGTAAATAAGAGCCAAATCTTTTTTTTGAGAACTTGGTTTTATGCCGCATCGTATGCCGCCCGCCGAAAAACCCTTTGGGGCGCAAACTCCGCCTGTTATTTCTTTCATCTATATTTTCCTAAAACAACGCAGGGATAGCGTCAAGTCCGGCTTTTTCGTCAAAGCCAAATAAGACATTCATATTCTGAACCGCCTGTCCGGCGGCTCCTTTTACCATGTTGTCTATGGCGGTGGTAACTATCAATGTTGAGCCGTTAATATCGACATGAACGGAAATATCGCAGTAATTTGACTGGCGCACTCTGTTTGTCGCGGCGGTAAGTCCTTCGGGCAGTATCCGCACAAAGGGTTCGTCTTTGTAAAAATCGATATAGAGTTTGCGGATTTCATTTGTCTTCGCCTCGATTTCTTTTGACGGCGGCAGATTAGCGTTGCTTATTGTTACGCTCCACTCTTTTTTTAACGGAATGTAAATGTCGCTGAGAATACCTCTGTTTACGGGCGCGAGCCTCGGCGTAAAAATTACTTTCGGCGCGGAATTGTTCCCTGCCGCCGCCATCATGGAGAGATTACGCGCTATTTCGGGCGAATGTCTGTGGGACGCGACTTTGTACGGCGAAACGGAATCGGCGCATTCGGCGTAGTGGAAGGAACGGGACGGCTCTCTGCCTCCGCCTGTAACGCCTGTAACGGCGTCAACGATTATCGGCGAATCCGGACAGTTGAGTCCTTTTGCCAAAGCGGGAAAAGCGCCGAGCGAGCCGCCTGTGGGATAACATCCCGGGTTGCCGATAACAACCGCGCCTTTTTTCGCAAGTTCCTTTATTTTTTGCCTGTTTAATTCCACAAGACCGTAAATCGAATTTTTGTGTAACTGCGGGTATTTGTATTCTTTTCCGTACCATGCGCTGTAAACAGCCTCGTCGTCGTCAAATCTAAAATCGGCGGAAAGATCGATATAATGAATTTTCCGATCCATGCAGGCGGACGCAAACGGCTCCCCTACGCCATGCGGAAGGGCGGCGAAAACTACGTCTGAGGCGGCGATAACTTCTTCGGCTTTCAAGAGCGGAAGCGAAACCCTGCCCAGAAAATTGGGATAGATGTTTTCGATTTTATCGCCCTCAAAACTTACGGAGGAAAGCGTTAATTTTTCTACTTTGGGGTGCCCCGAAAGGAGCCTTACCAATTCAGCGCCGGCATAGCCTGTCGCGCCGATTATACCTGCTATCATGCGTTAATTATGCACTTTTAGAGGGTAATGGTCAATTATTAGTGTAACTTATGACAATCGTATACCTTTACTAAGAAAGGTGATAAGGATATAATTTGAACATGAAAAGACTTTTGATTCCGTTAACTTTAGCGCTTTTATTTTCCGCTTGCGCGTCAACAGTAAATATCGGAGAGGATCTATCTCCCGCCGAGTTGATACAACGCGCCAATGAAGCAATGGACAGGAATCGTTACAAGATAGCAATAAAGTATTACGAAGCTTTGCGCGATCGCAACCAAAGCAATATCGATCTTACAATAACGGCGGAATATCACATTGCGTTTATTCATTACAAACAGGGAAAATTAGAGCAAGCCCGCGAAGAGTTAAACGCGGTTCTTGAATATTACAATTCTCCCGACGCGGAACTGCTTCCACAGCATTTTAAAAGGCTTTCACAAATAGTTCTTCAAACAATCGACGACAAAGAAAAGCGCAAGAAATAGTTCTAAAGACCTCACACAAAGGACACAAAGAGACAAAGGACACGAAGGAAGAGGATCAGAGATTCTTGTCCTAAGGCATAGCTTTAGACTTCACGATAAGATAACGAACAAAAAACTCCTGATCTTCCTTTGTGATCTTCTCTTCCTTAGTGTCCTTTGTGAGAAATTTTTCGTTCACCTGTATTCAGGGAGCCAATTTTTGTGCGCCGCAAGTAACTCATCTGTCATAGAGCGAATATCATCTATAGAAAGCTCAGCCGCCGTATGAGGCTCAAGCATTGCCGCGTGGTAGATGTGGTCGCGTTTTTTTGTTACCGCCGCTTCAATGGTAATTAGGTGGACATTAACGTGGGTCATATTCATCGCGGCAAGTTGGACAGGCAGTTTTACGGATTGACACGGATTTATGCCGGATTTATCTACAAGGCAGGGAACTTCGACGCAAGCCTCTGCGGGTAAGTTCTCGACGCTTGTGTTTGTGTTAAGCACGTTCCCGCCGATTTTATACGGATTCCCCGTAACAATAGCTTCCATTATGTGGGACGCGTATTCGCGCGAGCGTTCGTGTTCAAGCGTGTCTTTTTTTATCAGGCTTTCATACTCTGCTTTCCAGCCTTCAATCTGATTGATACATCTGCGCGGATATTCGTCTAACGGGATATTAAATTTTTCGATTAACTGCGGATATTTCGATTTGATATAAAACGGATTGTATTCGGCGTTATGTTCGCTGGACTCGGTGCAGTAGTACCCAAGTTTGTCGATATAATCGTAACGCACCATATCCCAATGTTTTTCCGCAGCGTTCTTTTCTTTCGCCCTCTTTTTTATTTCTGGGTAAAGATCGATTCCGTCTTTATCGCGTATTTTCAAAAGCCACGCCATGTGGTTGATTCCGGCTATCAATTCATCCCGCCCTTCCAGCTTATCTTTCATATCAAGCGATTCCAGCAAGTGCAAAGAACAAACTTGCACGCTGTGGCAAAGACCGACGGTTTTTACATTTGTGTATCTTTGCATAAAACCGGTAAGCATGGACATAGGGTTTGTGTAATTGAGAAACCACGCGTTCGGGCAAGCCTTTTCCATGACGCGGGCAAAATGCTCCAAGACGGGAATTGTCCGCAGAGCGCGCATAATGCCGCCTATGCCCAAAGTGTCGCCGATAGTTTGGCGCAGTCCGTATTTTTTTGGGATTTCAAAATCGGCGATTGTGGCGGGGTCGTAACCGCCGACCTGAATCGCGTTTACAACAAAGGTAGCGTCTTTAAGAGCTTTCTCAAGATTTTCAATTCCCGCGTAACAGGAAATTTTTGAATAACCGCCCTTGCCTTTATTTATCGCCGATAAAATCCGCTCGCTTTCTTTTAATCGTTGAGCGTCAATATCGTACAGGGCGATTTCACATTCGCGCAAGGCTTCGCTCGACATACAATCGCCAAGCACATTGCGGACAAAGATTGTACTACCCGCGCCCAAGAAAGTTATTTTAAGCATAACCGCCCCCTATTTAAATACTATAGAAAAGTTCAGGATTATCAAGAGAAAAATGAAAGAATTTGCAAAAAATAAGAACAACTGGGGGCGGAATTAAGGTTAAATTATGCTTGATATTATCGAACAACATGGTAAAATGAAAGCATGGATGTATTGAAAGAAATTGACGAAAAAATGCAAAAGATCAATAAAATACGTCCTTTTGAAGGGACTTGTTTACAGCAAATCAACAAACTTTTTAAAGTAAAAACAACATACTCGTCCAATGCTATAGAGGGCAATTCCCATACAATGCAGGAAGTAACGGATATTATCGAAAAAGGAGTAAGAACAAAAAATCACTCGGCGAGCGAATTACATGAAATAATCGGGCATTGCCGCGCCTATGATTTTATGTTTTCCCTGATTAACAAAAAAGGATTGACCGAGAAGGACATATTAAATTTTCATCATTTGTTTGCCAAAGACAATAAAAGTTTTACAGACCCTGGAAAATACAGAAAAGTCGACGTAAAAATAAAAGGCAGTAAAAGAGAACTGCCCAAATTTGAGGAAATCCCGAATAAAATGCTGGAATACATAACATGGATTAACAAAGAAAGAAAAAATATACACCCTGTGCTATTCGCGGCGGAAGCAAACAGAAGACTTGGAAACATTCATCCGTTTTCGGACGGTAACGGCAGAGTCGCCCGCCTTGTGATGAACACCTGTCTTTTTCAACATAGGTACTTCCCTATCTGTATACCTGTTTTAAAGAGATCAGAGTATTTTAATATTATTGAAACAGGCGACAGCGAAACTTTTGACGCTTACATCGCCGAGTTAGAACTTCAAACTATTAAAGATTTGATTCTCTTCTTTAAAATTAAATAGTAACCCTACTTACTAGGAGTAAACTTAAACCCGCTTCCTTCAACGCTTACACTGCCTGTACCCGGATAGACAATATGCATTCCCGCTACGGGGATTTTGTTCTTTGCAGCGTAATCCAAGACTTGCCTGCGAACTGCGGCGGCGGCTTTTTGATCCATGTCGTAGGTTGCGCTTATTTCTGGGACAGGAAACTGAACCAACGCTATGTGCAGAAGGTCCCCGATTATTAACAATTTATCTTTGCCGTTTTCTATCAAATACAATGTATGCCCGGGAGTATGTCCGTAAGCGGCGATGGGAGAAATCCCCGGAACTATTTCTTTTAACTTTTTACCAAGTTCACCCGGTTCAAATGTAGTAACCCTTGAACCATATGGGGCAAGAGCGGCGACCGCTCCCTGATTAACTTGAGTTTTTGTAAAGTGCTCCAGTTCTTTTGCGGAAAGGTAAACTTTCGCTTTTGAAAAAACCGCCGCCCCGTCTTTTTGCAGACTGCCGAAGTGGTCTCCGTGCAGATGGGTAATAAGAACAGCGTCAACATTTTCAGGCTGTATGCCTAATTTTTTTACTTTATCTACAATAATACCGCCCGCTCCTGTTCCGGTATCTATCAATATATTTTGTTTTGGAGTTTTGATTAAAACGGCGTTGGCTGTGTGTTTAAAACCTTCCGCCGGAATGTAACGCTTTAAAACCGCCTCGTCCGCTCCCACTAAAATTCCCGTATTTCCGTCCCTCTCGGATTCTACCAAAATGTATACTTCATACTGACCGACTTTCAATGTATAAATACCGTCATCGGCGTATCCGTTGGCGGCAATGGCGTAAATTATTAATCCTAATAAACCTATCTTTTTCATTTTAATCTCCTTTGTATATAGTATCATAAATTTAAATTTAAGGATACTTTTTCTTAAACCCCGTCACTCTAGCGCTTGCGGTAATATTCAGCGGAGAGCGTTCTCCTCTTGCAAGGTAATGGTAGCCTATTCCCGCTATCATGGCTGCGTTGTCTCCGCACAAGTCCTGCGGAGGAAAAATACAGCGAAGATTTTTTTGCTCAGCAAGGCAGGAGCGAAGGTAACTGTTCGCCGCAACGCCGCCGCCTGCTACTATTGTTGTAATACCGGTATCTTCGGCGGCGTTTAACAATGCCCGTAACAGGATTTGAACGGCTGTCTTTTGAAAAGAAGCGGCGATGTCTTCGTTTGTGTGTGCGCCGGATTTTTTTTTGAATGTGTCAAGTTGATTTATTACCGCGTTTTTTAAGCCTGAGTACGACACATCGTAGCGATGATCGCCTTTGTGCAGGGACGGCATGGGAAAATTAAAAAAGGAGCTGTCCCCGTTCTGCGCCATTTTATCAATGACGGCCCCCCCGGGATAGCCGAAGTTGTAAAACTTCGCTACTTTATCAAACGCTTCGCCTACGGCGTCGTCTATTGTTGTGCCGAGGACTGTAATATTGTCAAAATTATCGGCACGGCAGATGATTGTGTGTCCGCCGGAAACAAGGAGTCCCAAAAAAGGGTATTCGCACTTTGCGGAAGGAATTAAACGAGGGGCGTACAGATGCGCCAGCATGTGATCAACCGCGATAAACGGAATATTGCGTGACCACGCGAACGCTTTCGCAAAAGAGAGCCCGACTAACAGGGAGCCTAAAAGCCCCGGGCGGTTTGTTACGGCTACAGCGTCGATTTCCTCGACTTTCATGTTCGCTTTATCCAGCGCTTCTTTTGTAATGGCGTAAATCCACTCGGTGTGTTTTCTGCTTGCTATTTCGGGGACTACTCCGTTCCACGGGGCGTGAAAAGGTATTTGTGTGGCGATAACATTGGAAATAATTTTTTCGCCGTCTTCTACAACCGCGGCGGAACATTCATCGCATGATGTTTCAATGCCGAGAACTTTCATTTCTTGATTATATCAGAAGCGGTCTTTAGTGTATAACCCTGTTCGGTCAAAAGAGGAAATTGCTCGGCGAGCAAAGGCGCTAAATCGGGCGACCAAGTGTGACCAATCATCACTGCGCTGCCGTTTCTCTGCGCTCTTGTAAGTCCTGTTGAAATATAGCGGAACATAGCGTCTTTATTCTGCTCGTTATCAATAAAAATATTTCTTTCGGCGATTTTTATCCCCATCTGTTTCGCTGTTTCGGGAACAACAGTGTCGGCGGTCGTTCTGGAATCGACAAAACATATTCCTTTTTCTTTGCAAAAAGCCAATATCGTTTTCATCGCCTCTTTATCCATCGTTATCTTTGACCCCTGATGATTGTTCATTCCGGCGATGGGTCCGATTTCATTAACGTTACGTGTCAACACCGCTCTTATTTCTTCCGCGCTCATGCCCGAAGTAATCGCCCCCGGACCCGGGTCTTGTCCGCCTATAGCCTCCATCGGCTGATGTAAAAACACCTCTTTTCCGCTTTCCCTGATACGCTTCGCCGCTTCCGCCGAATGAGGAAGCCCCGGCAAAACGGCTATTGTAAACGGAAACTGAATTTTCAAAAACGGCTCAAGTTCTTTCAAGTTATTTCCGGCGTCGTCAATTATAAAAACCAATGTCCCCTTATTTTCAACAACCGCAGTCTTGGGATTGATAACCGCTGAAACTGTCGTTGCCACGGGCGCATTTTGAACAGGCGGCGTTTTTTCTACGGGTTTGGCGCTTTTCGGCGTAACCTGTTTTTTAACGTTTGAAACAATCTCTTTTTCTTCAGTTTCAGGCGCAAGAACTTCAACGATCTGCGGCTTTGGTTTTTCGGGAACTGTTTGTTTTATCGTCTCAACTTTTTCCGGCTGCACCGCCGCAGTTTCCTGTGAGGCAGCGTTTTCTTTATTCATGCCGGAATGAACGGCAATGACGGCGCAAGAAATCAAAGCCGAAATAGCCACGATTACTCCCACAAGCAAAAAAGCCTGAATAGGGTCGGAAAAGCCTGTTTTTTTGCGCCTTTTATACGTTTTTCTCACTGTTTTCTTAGTTTTTACTGCTTTTTTCATGTTTCTTCTATACAGTATCGGCATTTTTACTAAAAGGCTTCGCCTTTTAGCTTAGGAGTTTTGCCAAAGCGGAAATTACGGTTTTTATTGTTTTTTTTATTTTGTCAAAGCCCTATGTTTTTTGATGATGGCTTGTGTTTGGCAAAACTCCATGCTTTTAATATTCACTTGTCTGCAAATGCCGCCTGTTGTATAATTGAAATATGGAACTTGAATATACTTATTGGCAATCTAAAGACGGGTGGTTTGTCGGCTACCTTAATATTTGGCCTGATCATTTAACTCAGGGGAAGGATATACAAGAACTTGAAGAAATGCTGCTCGATCTGTATGAGTTTTACAAAGAGGAACAGGCGGAGCCTGAAATAATTGAAAAAAAGACCGGTCGGCTGAAGGCATACGCATAACATGAAACGCGGAGCATTACTGAAAATTCTCAAAGCACAAGGTTGCATCTTTTTTAAACATGGTGGCAGGCATGATCAATATATGCAACCCAGAACCGGGAAAAAAGACCAAGTTCCAAGACACCCCTTAATATCCGATGATACAGCCAGAAGTATTATCAAAAATTTATCATATTAATAAAAATTTGCTGTAGACGCATAATAATTTCGGGGGGCGTTGCGTCTGACCACTAAAACACATAAATAATGCTTTTTCGATGATACTTTTTAATGTGTTTTAGTGGTCAGACGCTGAGGGGGATAGCGGAAAAGCCGTAGGCTTTGGAGCGAAGGGGGAGACTTCCCCCTTGTGTAAAAGTATTTATTTATAGATAATAAAAATATTAAAAAGATTTTAAGGAGCTCTTATAATGAAGAAAAAAATAATTTTGGCTTATTCGGGCGGATTGGATACGACTGTTATTATTCCGTGGCTGAAAGAAAATCACGACTGCGATGTTATTGCTGTTTGTGTCGATGTGGGGCAGGCTGCGGACTGGAAGGCGATTTCCAAACGGGCGATGACTACGGGGGCGAGCGCTTGCTATGTCGCCGATGTTAAACAAGAATATGTTGAAGAATATATTTGGCCTGCTCTGAAAGCGGGCGCTGTCTACGAAGACAAGTATCTTCTGGGCACTTCGACGGCTAGACCGCTTATCGCTAAGGTGCTTGTCGATTATGCCAGAAAAGAAAAAGCGGACGCTATTGCTCACGGCGCTACCGGCAAGGGGAACGATCAGGTTAGGTTCGATCTCGGCATTATGGCTCTTGCTCCCGATATCGAAATTATCGCTCCGTGGAGGACTTGGAAGCTGAAAAGCAGGCAGGACGAGATGAGGTATCTGGCTCGCAGAAAAATTCCTATTCCTATGAAGAAAAAAAATTCCTACAGTATGGACGATAATCTTTGGCATATTTCTCATGAGGGTCTGGAACTTGAAGACCCTGCGAATGAGCCACAGTTAAGAAAAATGCTTAACATGATTGTTCCGCCTGAAAAAGCGCCTAACAAAGCTGAATATGTTGATATTGAATTTGAAAAGGGTATTCCTATTGCTCTTAACGGCAGAAAAATGGAAGGGGTGCAGTTAATTAACGCTCTTAATAAAATCGGCGGCGCTAACGGGATTGGTATTGTAGACTTGGTGGAAAATCGGGTTGTCGGTATGAAGAGCCGAGGTGTGTACGAAACTCCGGGGGGCACTATTCTCTACTACGCTCATCAGGAGCTTGAACATCTTTGTCTTGACAGGCAGACTTATTCTTTTAAACAGCAAGTTTCTCTTAAATTAAGCGAACTTATTTACGGCGGTCTTTGGTTTACGCCGTTACGGGAAGCGTTATGCGCTTTTATCGACAGCACTCAGCAGACTGTAACCGGCAAGGTAAAAGTTAAACTTTACAAGGGTTCGATAAATGCCGCAGGCGTTACGTCACCCTACTCTCTTTACAATACGAGTCTTGCAAGTTTTACTACGGGCGAACTTTTCAATCACGCCGATGCTAAGGGGTTTATAAAACTCTATGGGCTTCCTGTGCTTGTGCGAGCGCTTATGGAGCAGGGGAAGAAAGAGGGGGCTAGAGCGTCGGGGGCGAAGGCGGCTTCGGGGAGAGCGAAATCCACATCAAAAAGAAGGACAAGGGCTAAGAAGTAGATAAAACTCTCGGCTGTAATCAGTCTTATTTTATACGGTTTCTTTTTTTCTTACTTTTATTTTACTTTTCTCATATAATACTTCAGGGTCTAAATCTACTTTATTAGGCCATTCTATTGTATCGTATGATACTTTAACCATTCTAAAAAGTTTTTCGTCTTTTAATGTCTTAAATAGTCCTGTATCCAAGTATGGTTTTACGTCAAATATTTTTACTTCATTGTTTTCAAAGGTAAGTTCTAAATTATAGTCTTTTAGGGGTTTAACTTTTTTTACGGATAAATACATTTTTGAATTCCATAAAACATTGAGATTGTTGCCATATAGTTATTATATTCGATATTTGTAGATTTATTCAATAGATATTCTATAACTCGGCGTATATAATTTTATTAATCAATATTGGCTTACTGCACGTCCAAAAAATTATGCCTGCCCTACAAAACGTAACCACGAACTAGAGAGAAGAATTTTTACCACGAACTTCACGAACACTCACGAACTTTTTGTACGGAGATTAGCGTAACTACGCTGATGCTGCGATGCGTTCCTGTACCATTTGGTCCGGGTTTAGGCGGATTTTTTGTCCATTTCTCGTCCAGTCTTTTCGCTTCTTCGTCTGTCATTTTGACACAATTTAGACTGTTTTTGGATCGTTGTGTTTTTCCCATTGTTTTTCACGCCATATACAGATACAAGCTAAAACAATAAGAGGAATGGAACAACCTGCCATAAACACAATTAACCACATAATTACCCCCTGTTCTTTTTTGACTTGGTACACTATGTAAAAGCGGAGTCAGGCACTCTGCACTGCCCCCCCTCATATATTATTTTACCACTTAATAGAATTATCGAGTTGGGTTAAGATAATTTCAAAATTAGTTTTTGTAACATCTTGATAAATTTTTTCGCCTACAACATACCTTTTCACTAATTGATTAGTTAATTTTTCTAAACTAAACCTTTTACTTAACATGGGAAAATTACCACTTTCTAAAAGATTTTTAAGAATACCACTTAAATATTCTGTTATTTCTTTAGCACTGTTTAAAGACGGTAAGCCGTGAGATTTATCCCTTTCTTCTTTGACAGGTTCTAAACATGGGAGATTATCTGTAATACGATAATAAACATAAGGAAATATTAATCTACATTCATCAATATCGCCGGAATAAACATAAAGTGTACCATGCCAACCTTCCTTTAATGGAGAAAGTCGTGTAAATTGTTCATCTCTTATTAATACTGAAAAAGGGGTTTCTGTTTCATCGTCAAACATAATTTCAAAACTATCCTTTTTACCTTCATGGCTTCCTCTTGTAATAATTACTTGTTTGCCTGTTTGCATTTCTTGTAATACCTTTTCTTTCCATTTGGGAAGAAAAAGAAAATATTTACCGTTATTGTGAACAAGATGATAAAAACCTTTAGCACACATTTCAGTATCAAAATATGTTGTTTCAAGAGGGAAACCGCTTATACCCATTCTAACCATTAATGGCAGAGTGGTAACATTTTTCATAATATTATTAATATCAACTTTAGGAAGTAAATTACCAGATTTTGGTTTTTCTGTAGTTTTCTTTACAGTAGATTTCTTTGTTGTTGTACCTTTTGGTGATGTTTTTTTAGTTGTAGGTTTTTTTGTAGTGGTTTTCTTTGCCGTAGGTTTTTTAGCCGTGCTCTTTTTAGTAGGAGTTTTTTTTGCTGTAGCCTTTTTAGTTGTAGACTTTTTTGCCGTTGTTTTCTTCGTTGATTTTTTCTTTTCTGTAGCCATAATTTTACCCTTCCTTAAATTAACATTTGAATAATATTTTAATATACAAATCTAGTATTTATTATATATTTTTTAACTTTATTGTCAACATAACTAATAAAAAGCCTTATATTTACTATAAGGCAGATATATGACAGGAACAAAGGATTTATAAAACAAAGAATTAACAATATTAATTAGTTTAATTCCTTACTCTTTTAGTTGCTTCTTCTGGTGTAATAGACTTTTGAGATTTTAATAAATCAACTACAAATTGAGAATCACGATAATCGCACCTAAGCCAATGACTTATATATAAGGGAGGCTTATTGAAAAATAATGAAAGAATAGAATTATCATTTAATATTTCTTCTGGAATATACAAACAATAACCGCATTTTTCATATATAGCAAATCTTATAAGTTGTAATGGTTCAGGAACATACAATAAAGAAGAATTTATAAATGTATATTTGAAATCACTATTATTTGTGTCATTTCCATTATGAATATAATTAAAATGTTCATCAATACTAAATAAAAGAGACAAAGAAACATTTTTAGGTATAACAGTGTTAGACACAAAAAAGTAACCATCATCAAAAGTTATCCAAGGGGCTAGAATAAGCATTAAGCCATTAAAACGATTATCGTTTTTTTTGTACCATAAACCTGATAATAATTTACGAAGCCATAGTAACAAACTACCATTTGACTGTGCATAGTCAATATTCCCATTCAAAAGAATTTTACGAGCAATATAACCTTTATTATTTGATGAAGAATTAGAACGTTCAACTTTATCTAAATCGACTTTTGCACCATACCTAAAATAATCATTTACCGCATTATCCAATAATGCTAAATCTTTTTTACAAGTTTCACATTGAGGAACACAATTAGCCTCTTTAACACTTTTAATACCAGATAACCAACGAGGCGGTACATCTTCGCTAATTGTAACATGGTTGGTATCATCATCAAAAGTACCACACCAATAGCAAGGTTTATTTGTAGTTTTCTTACTCATATATTTTTATTAATATTACTTATGTATTTTTTTACCTTTACCTGTCTTTTTCGTATCGGAAAAATCTAATTCGCCTGTTATTTTTTGGTACAATTCAAACAAATACGCTACTCGCTGACTGTCATCTGTAAAAGTACGACCATAGGAAGCTTCGACTGCTTTATCAAGTTTTTGATGGGCTTTTACGAGTTCTGGTATCATTGTGTTACTATCATAGAGCGTTGCCAAAGATAAGTCTGGGAATTTTTTACGTGCGTCCAATACTTCTTGCGCCGCTGTTTCTATGTCTTTCTTTTGTTTCTCGGAAGGAGATGCCCACGGATAATTGTTATAAACTATTGAAGCGGAATAGCGATAGTCGCTTTTCAATCTTCCGCATACATACCGAACCCAAGCCATATGCATTGAAGAAGTCAATACGCCGAATTCATAAAAGGTCGCATTGGGAATTACCATAGTTGAGTCCCCTGCAATTACATCTTTATCTAAAAAACCTATAGGTATATATCTTCTACGCTCGGAAGATACTCTAGGAATTAATAGATAATCAGTATCAGGTTGTCGTATTTCCCCGAATAACATAGGAAATTCGGCTAATTTTCTGGTAGCCTCACGATCGCTTTCCAACCTTGCTTTGCGGACATTATTAATGCGGTTAATAATTTCTTTTGATTTTTCATAAACGGCAGGAGAAACATCTTTCAACCAAATACAATATCGAGGAATATTATTGATAAACTCATCAGCACCCATAAAAGTTTTAATAACTTTTTCAACTTCTGGATTTTCAGCGATTATCACTTTTCTTTCTTCTTCATTAAGTGAAAAATTTCCTTTATCGTTTGGCATACTTCCAAATACCATTTCGGAAACTTTGTATAACGGCTCACTTCGTTTTTGAATAAACAACAATGGAGCGTCAACCAAATAAGCATTTATTTGGTTTGCCATAGTTTCCGTTGGTTCTCCTGCAACATTCGCATATTGATAAATATATTTTTTATCTCTATCCGCAAGCGAAAAGCCGATTATTACGCAATACACAGCGGCTTTACCTTTTGCTTCATTACTCCATTTGAATGTTTGATGAGCAAAATTAATTTTTATACCATGTTTATTCATTAATTCTGTCCATAAAATTGGCACTTGCTCGCCCTGACAAATACTGTTAGTCGATACAAAAGCACATTCGATTTTTGTATCCTTTATATAATCGGCGGCTTTTCTGTACCAGCAAGTTACATAATCAAGATTGCTATTATCTTTCATGCCATTGAAAACAGTATTAACTTCAACTTTTTGTTCCTTGTTCATTATTCTTGCACCCAAAAACGGCGGATTTCCTAAAATATAGGATAGTTCATCTTTAGGTACTACTTTTTCCCAATCAGTTGATAACGCATTTCCTATTATTATTGTTGGCGAAGCAGTCAATGGTATTCTTGGTTCGTATCCGCCAAATCTCTGTGATACTTTAGTATTCATTAAATGATCCATAAGCCACAAAGCAGTCTGGGCAATGCGGGCAGGGAATTCCTCTATTTCAATTCCGTAAAATTGATCAACATTTACCCTTATAAGCAGTTCAATATCAAAAACTTGCTGTGTTTGTGTATATTCGGCAATTACTTCTATTTCTAGTAATCGAAGTTCACGATAACTTACAACCAAGAAATTACCGCAACCGCAAGCAGGGTCAAAGAATTTTAATTTGCAAAGTTTTGTATGAAATTCTAAAAGCCTATGTGTGCGAGCAGCGGATTTTGATTTTCTTATTTTTTCAAATTCTTCCCATAATTCATCAATAAAAAGAGGTTTAATAATTTTTAATATATTGGTTTCGCTTGTGTAATGTTCGCCCAATTCTCGGCGGCTTTCTTTATCTTTTACGCTTTGAAACATTGCGCCGAAAATTTCGGGTTTTATTTTTGACCAATCAAGCGTACAGCATTTAAGTAAAGTATTTCGCATTGACGAATTAAAAGCGGCGGTTTCCAATCTTTCCTCAAACAGACCGCCATTTACATAGGGGAATTTTTTTAAGTTTTCATCAATATTATCTAATCGTTTATCTACAGGTTTATTAAGAATGTCAAATATCTGTCCTAAATGTATTGCTAAATCACTACCGTCTTTTTTTGTTTTTTCGTCAATGTAACTAAAAAACAATTTTTTTTCATCAAAAATACCAGAGTCATCGGCAAATAAACAGAAAAGGAGACGGACAAGATACATTTCAAGTTGATGTCCTGTATATTTGCTTTCTTTAAGAGCGTCATGTAATTCACCCATTAATTCTGCGGCTTTAATATCAACATCACTAACCGCTTTATATTTCTTTACTTTATGCCCTGCAAGATAACCAAATAATTCTACTTTTTCAGGCAAGTCTGCTAATGTAAAGTGTTCAACTTCTTTATTTTCTTCTAGGTTATAATAATCAAAATTACAGAAATCACAAATAAGTATTCCTTCGGGGAGTTCATCAGGTGGAAGATTAGCCGCATATTCTTTTGCTTGTTCATAGGCTTTTAGCATATCCTTTCCGGGGGTTTTCATTTCTATCATAAAATGCCCTTTCCAAAAAAGGTCTATGTATCCCCTGCGTCCGCCTGTTTTATTTCCGAGTAAATCTTCTTGACCGCCAATATTTACCCTATGTTCAAATGTTGCGACTTGCCTTCTTGAAACATCGAAAATATATAGAAAGTCTGTTTGAAAATCTTGTGCGTCCGCTTCTTCTCTTGCTTTTGGGGCTTTGTCTTTCCATTCATTTACGAAGTTTGAGGCTCTTAATCTGATTTCGTTCCAATTTAATGACGGCATTAATTATCAAACCTTCCTTGACTTGGGTTTAGGTCGTTGTTTCGTTTTTAGTTTCGCTTTGGTTTTCGCTTTTGGCTGTGGTTTTGCCTTTGCGGTTTTGGTTGTCTTTTTTGTTACCATCTTTTTTTCTCCTTATTATAGAGAATATCACTTTTTTGAGAAAAAGACAGTTTACAAAAAATGAGTTTTAGGCGGTTACGTCTACGGTTTGCCCAATGCTGGGGTCGGCAGGCAAGGTGTTATTAGCCGGCGGAGGCGGAGGCGGCTGTTCCGCTGCCTTTACTTGCGCTGAGGCTTGTTCCTGCATGTTCGCCTGACTCATGTCTACTGATTGTATATCCATAAATATAATATATCATGTTTTTGGGAAAATAGCAACTAATCATCCGGCTGAATATAAATATTCTATATACAGTAGGGTTATAAATGACTTTCCAAAACCGCATAAAAGCAGTATTATTATAAGTAGGGAGTTGTTTATGGAACTGGATTATACCTATAGAGAAGCGGAAGAAGGCGGCTATGTCGGCTATTTTAATGATTTTCCGCAACATGTAACCCAAGGCGAAACACTCGAAGAACTTGAAGAAATGTTATTAGATATGTATGAATGCTTACATCTGGAGAAACTTTGAAAACTAAGCGCAATCCGGTAACAAAAACGGTGAAGCCTCTTTGGGCAGGGCGGCTTGCGGAAGTTCCGCAGGCGGAGGCTTTTGCTTTTCAGGCGTCAATCAATGTTGACAGCCGTCTTGTCTTTGACGATATCGACGCCAGTAAAGCCCACGCCGCTATGCTCGGCAAACAGGGAATTATCACAAAGGATAACGCAGGGAAAATTGTAAAAGAACTTAACGCTATTGCCGGCGAAATAAAAGAAGGCAAATTGACGATAGATACAACTCATGAGGATATTCATTCTTTTTTAGAAGCGGTTTTAACGGAGCGTTTAGGCGATACAGGCAAAATGGTTCATGCGGGGCGAAGCAGAAACGATCAGGTGGCGGTCGCTTTCCGCCTGTACCTAAAACGCACAGTGCCGCAACTGCAAAACGAATTGGCTGCGCTTGTTAATGTACTTCTTGATACGGCGTTGTCTCATGTAAACAGCATAATGCCCGGTTACACGCACCTTCAAAGGGCGCAGCCTGTAACGCTTGGACATCACCTAACGGCATGGT
>Ga0268262_10003123_pt1 | contig 18234 bp, 17 predicted proteins | sample TergutNc150P3_FD_190354 | JGI IMG/M metagenome (GOLD analysis project Ga0268262, IMG submission 190354) | Nasutitermes corniger P3 segment gut microbial community from laboratory colony in Florida, USA - Nc150 P3 (SPAdes) (version 2) | ecosystem: Host-associated > Arthropoda: Insects >...
ACCGGACACGCAATAGTTGGAGTTCGCTTAAAGCTGCCCATTATTCCGCTAGCTGTTTACTCAAACGCAAAGTATTACTTTGGCAACGATTTTGTGCTTGAAGTAGGCGGCGGGCTTGCCATTTGAGGTAGCTCTTATTTCTTCGCCGGAGAATTTTGCGGGCGAGCACGAAATTGTGGAACAGATGTTTGAGGGTGGCTTGCGTATGCTTTACGCAAGAAAGCCGCAAATGCCAGATTCTTTGCTGGAAAGATGGATAATAGGCTTTGATATAAAGTGGCATAATAATATTTTGCCGTGGCGCGGTTCCGCTCATAGCTTTGAGGAATTAGAAAAAATAAATGCAGACATCTGTTTTTTAAGCCCCGTTTTTGATTCCATTTCCAAATTCGGTTATAAAGCCAAATACAATAATCAAGAGCTAAAAAAAGGCATTGCAGCTTGGAAAAAAAAACACTCTCAAAAATTATTTGCGCTTGGTGGTGTTGCCGCAGAAAATATAGCAGAGCTTAAAGAGCTTGGGTTTGACGGTGCCGCCCTGCTAGGCTCGGTGTGGCACAACCCAGACCCTGTGGCTGCACTCCTAGAAATACTCAATCGCTGTCGGGACTGAATTGATTTTTTTCTACCTGCTCGGCTAAACGCTTTCCGTGGCTCAGGCTATAATAGCAAACTAGAATGGAACATATAGAAGCCATAACGCATGAAACGGGATAGCCAAGCCCAAAACCTTTTGGGGCGCTTAAAATATGCTCCGGGCTAATCCAGAATAAGTAGAGGAATATTACAAAAGATAAAAACGCGAGGGGCACTAATAAAAAAATCACGGGTTTTTTCTTTGCTCTCATGTAGCAAACCGAAATGGCAAGGAATATCACGGCTATGGTTTGGTTTGTTAAGCTGAAATAGTTCCACAAAACAGAGAAGCCATCGGTTATGTTGCTCCAGAATACAATCATCGCGCAGGTGCCTAAAATAGGTACGCAAAGCAAAAAGCGGTCTTCGGGAGATTTTTGCTTGAGATGAAAAATATCTGAAATAATAACTCTTAAAGAGCGAAGCGCGGCATCTGCGGTTGTGATTGCGAGTATAACTACGCTGATTAGAATAATTTCCGCTCCAATCTTGACATTTATCAAATTGCGGATTATTTCTGATAATATGAGTGCGCCGTTATTTTTTTGCTGCAGTTCGGGATAAAGGGAATAGCCTATAACTCCAACCGCTGCCCATATCATCGCTATAAAACCCTCTGCAACCATCATTCCATAAAAAGTTTGCCTGCCATTTTTCTCATTTGATTCTATGCCCGCTGTGATTGGGTTTTGCGAGCCGTGAAAACCGCTTATCATTCCGCAGGCTATTGTCATAAACAGCATTGGCAAAAGGGGATGCCCCATTGGATGCTGCGTGAAATTGCTCAAAAAATTATGGACATCAAATTCTGGAAGACTTGGCAAATATCCATATATGAAAAACAAAATCAATATTAAGGAAGCTAATAAAATAAGCCCAAACACATTGCTCAATTTGGCAACAAAAGAACCTATGGGGAAAAATGTGCTGAATACATAATAAGAGAAAATTATGCAGATGCAAAGTATAAACGCTTTGTCTGAGGTTGTTTTGCTAAATATGTGATTTGTGTTGAGAATGCCGGAACTCACATTTGTAAAAGCTGCCGCAAGGGCAAAAAGGGCTATTATCATAAATGCGGTTGAGAAAGCCGCAAAGGTTTTGTTCAAAAATTTCTTTGAAACTTCCAGGTATGAACCCGCTCCGTTTCTCAGCGAGATCATTCCAGAAAAATAATCGTGAACCGCTCCAGCAAAAATATTTGCTATTGGAATAATCAAAAACACCACAGGCCCGAATTTTGCGCCGAGGATAACTCCCACCACAGGACCTACTCCAGCTATGTGCAGCAAATGTATAAGCATGCACTTCCAGTGAGGCAGAGCCTGCCTGTCTTCGAACTTTGCGGCATTCTTCACAGCTGGTGTTGGGCGGGAAGGATCTATAACAAAGAACTTTTCCATCACTCGGCCATAAGTGAAATAACCCACCGTGAGAATAGCAAAACCTATAAAAAAAGTTATCACTTGGGAGGCTTCCCTTAAATGAGTTTCATTTTGTTGAGCATTTCTTCCAACAACTTTCGCTCCACAGGCTTTACCAGATAACCATCGCAATTTTCATAAAAAGCTTTGGTTTTGTTTTCCTGTTCTTCTAGCGCAGTCACCATAATTATGCGACTTCTCTTGCTTAACAGCGTGGCTTGTTTTTGCTCCAACGTGCGCATTTCCCGCAAAGTTTCATAACCGTCTTTTTCGGGCATCATTATGTCTAGGCAAACCAAATCAAAATGTTCGTTGCCTTTTAGAGCTTCTTCAAAAAGCTGAATTGCAGAAATGCCGCTCATTGCTATGGAACATTCGCTGTAATCTTTTAAAATGGATTGCAAGAGCTTGCAGTTGAATATGTCGTCATCTACAATGAGTGTTTTCATATCAGGTTTGCCCGCTTAAATTATCTATGTAGTGAATTACGCTCAAAACACCAACTATAGAAAATCCAACTGCGTAAAGAGCTAAAAAAGGACCTATAAGAAAAACTCTTGCATCTATATATTCCCTCAAACCAAAAAAGCAATAAACGCCGCAAAGCAATTCAATAAAAGCAATTGCAGGGAATTTTTGCTTGAACTTTTTTATGCCAACTGCGCCGCCTTGCTTTGGAGTTCTTATAAAGGAACTTTTTCTGCCAAAAACAGCAGATAAAACAGCGCAGGTATTGTTAACGGCAATCCCCACCCCAAGGCTCATAAGCACAGGGAGGGCAGCCATTCTTTTTTTCCAGCCAAGGGAACCTGAAAATTTTTGGGCGATAAAATAAAGAGTGGAGGGAGCCACCGCCGCAAGGGCTATAACTGCAAACAAAACAGAAAAGAGCCACACAGGCATATACCCGAATCTCGAATGACCAAAAGCCAGCAAGGGGAATGCAGAAATGGCGGTGAACAACATTAAAGGATGAATGCTATAGTGCGTTGTGTGCAGAAAAGATTGAATTTTGATTTTAAGAGATTCTTTTGAAGAAAAAACCCGAGGCAAATCTTTTATGGCAGTTTGTATTGAACCCTTTGCCCAGCGGTATTGCTGGCTTTTGAAAGCGTTGATGTCTGCCGGAAGTTCTGCGGGCACAATAACGTCAAAAACAAATTTCATTTTCCAGCCAGCGAGCTGGCTGCGGTAGGATAAATCCATATCTTCGGTTAAGGTGTCGCCTTCCCAGCCACCAGCTTCGTCTATGGCTTTTCTGCGCCAAACGCCTGCGGTACCGTTGAAATTCATAAACAAGCCGCCCCAACTGCGGGCAGATTGCTCTATCACAAAGTGACCGTCTATGCCTATGGATTGAGCGAGGGTCAAAGCGGATTCGCCTCTGTTTAAGTGCCCCCAACGCCCCTGAACCAAGCCAATTTTCTTGTCCATAACCAAATATGGAACCGTGTGCATTAAGAAATTCTTTTCAGGAACAAAATCGGCATCGAAAATTGCCAAAAACTCGCCCTCGCATTGCGCCATGCCCTCTTTTAGCGCTCCAGCTTTGTAATCTTTGCGATTTATTCTGTGAATCAGGGTTATGTTGTAGCCTTTCTGCTTCATTTCTGCTACTTTTCTGGTGGAAATCTCTAAACAATCGTCTGTGGAGTCGTCTAAAACTTGAATTTCGTGCAGGTGTTTGGGGTATTCCATTGCGCAAACGCTCTCAATGAGCCTTTCCACGCAGTTTCCCTCATTGAACACTGGCAGTTGAGTAGTTACCTTGGGAAGATTGTTGATATCTAGGTTTTTTAGAAAATTACCCAATTCGTCTCTATCTGCTTTGCGGTTTGTTTTATAGTTCTTCAAAAAAAGGAAAACGCTAAAATAGCAATTAAACCCATATAAAACAAGCCCTATTCCGGCAATAATATAGAGGACAAATAGTATATCTAAAAGAACGGTAGCAATCATCGTTCTTCTAAATATAGAATATTTTTTCGGTTTTGTCTAGGTATTAACAGCATTTTTTTTATTTTATCGCTCCTGCAGACCCTAAAACGTTCTTATTTTTTGCCGCATACATCTTTTTAAGCTCGTCTCTAGCTGGTCCGAGGTATTTGCGCGGGTCAAATTCGTCTGGATGTTCTCCGAAAACCTTGCGAATAAGGGCGGTCATTGCGAGGCGGCCATCGGAGTCTATGTTTATCTTGCAAACGGCGCTTTTTGCGGCTTTGCGGAGTTGCTCTTCTGGTATGCCAACGGAATCTGGAATTTTGCCGCCGAATTTTTCAATAATCTGCACATATTCGTGAGGAACGCTGGAAGAACCGTGCAAAACGATGGGGAAGCCGGGCAGCATTTTTTCAACTCCCTCTAAAATATCAAAGCGAAGCGGTGGCGGAATGAGCAAGCCGTCTTGATTGCGGGTACATTGTTCGGGCTTGAATTTGCAACGTCCGTGGCTTGTGCCTATGGATATCGCAAGTGAGTCCACGCCTGTTTTGCCAACGAAATCTTGCACTTCTTCGGGCTGGGTATAGTTGGAATGTTCAGCAGACACATCGTCTTCCACACCTGCTAGCACCCCAAGCTCTCCTTCCACGGTTACATCGTATTTATGGGCGTATTCAACAACTTGTCTGGTCAATTCAACGTTCTTTTCGTAAGGGTGGTGGCTTCCGTCTATCATAACGGAGCTAAAGCCGGTGTCCACGCAGTCTTTGCACAGTTCAAGGGTATCTCCGTGGTCAAGGTGCAGGACTATTGGTATGTCGCAGCCAAGTTCGTGGGCATATTCCACGGCTCCGCGAGCCATATTCTTGAGCAAATTCTGGTTTGCGTATTTGCGCGCCCCGCTGGATACCTGCAAAATAACAGGGCTTCTCGTTTCTACGCAAGCTTGTATTATAGCCTGCATCTGTTCCATATTATTAAAATTGTATGCTGGAACAGCATAGCCATTTTTAATAGCGTCTGCGAACATAGCTTTGGTATTCACCAATCCAAGCTCTTTGTATGATACTGCCATTATGAGACCTCTTTTAAGTGTTTGGGAAAATATAGAAAAACTATAATACTTCACCGAGCCTCTACAAGAGGCTCCATAACTCTCGCATTTACTATATTATTTACATATATCTACGTACTTAAGAGGAGATAGGTATTTTTATGTTAAATTTAGGCGGAAAATGCATATTGGTATGTGTAATACTCTTATTGTGCGGCTTTTCTTTTGCCGCTCCTGCTGCAAAAAGTTCAGCGAAACCACCTGCTGGTAAACAAGCTGTTTCTAGCGGCTTTTCTGCCCAAATCAAGGCTGCAAAGGCTGCTCAGGCAACACGCGACTCCTTGGCAAGGCAAGCAAGGCTTGATTCCATTGCAAAAGTAGATTCCATAACCAAAGTCCTCATAGAAGCCGAAAAGCATGCCGAAATGGCAAAAGCTGCTGAAAATGCCAGGCGAGATTCCATTGCAAGAATAGAAAACGCAAAGCAAGATTCCATTGCAAAAGCAGATGCCGCAAAGCGAGATGCCGCCGCAAAAGCAGAAGCCTCTAAGCAAGATTCCATTGCAAGAGCAGATGCCGCGAAGCGAGATGCCGCTTCAAAAGCAGAAGCCGCTAGGCAAGATTCCATTGCAAGAGCAGATGCCGCAAAGCGAGATGCCGCTGCAAAAGCGGAAGCAGCTGCCAGGCGAGACTCCATTGCAAGAGCAGATGCCGCAAAGCGAGATTCCATTGCAGCCGCAAGGCGAGACTCCATTGCAAGAGCCAATGCTCCGCCTTATCCTCATTACGAGGCTTATCTAGACAGCTTAGAAGCTTATGTCAGGTACCTTTTGCCTGGCATAGAAAGGCTGGATTCAACAAAAAAAGCCATAAGCGAAGAACCCCTAAAGCCCAAAAGCGACTATGAATCCAAAGCCTCTTATGAAGATAGAGTTGCCAATTTCGATAAGAACAAGAAGCAGAAAATTGAAAATTTGGAAAAAGAATATTTCGAAAAAGAAAGAGGCATAAATAGGCTGATTACAGCCGTAACCCTTAAAGACGACTTTCAGCCTGAATGGGGCAAGCTGCTGGAAAAAAACACAAATGCAGATGGATACAAAAGCCGCATAGATACAATTCAATATAGAATCAACGAAATGAGGGTTAAAATTGCCCAATTGAACAAGCAGCTTGGCAGGTTGATTCTTCAAAATGGCGATTCTGCAAAGATAGCCAAGAATCTGAAAGAAAAGAATTTCTCCTATATGGCCCGCTTGGAAAATGCCAAAACCTTAATGCAAGACTACATTCTTCAGGAATATGCAAAAGTTTTGAGAACAGACAGAAAAAAGGTAGATATGTCTTTGGGCGTTTATTATGTTGATAATCATGAGTTTGAGCTTGGCATGAGAGATATATATTCCGAGAAATATCCTTTTGATTTTGTTGGCAGGGTTAGAATCCCGCCCGCCCAAGCCGAGATGATAGACCGCAGAACAGATGATTTCACCGTGAGCATAGATTATATAAACTTTCCCTTTATGGTAAATGGCGTAAAAGTTTTCCCTGGCGCCAAAAAGGCTTATGTTTTCTGGAAAGATTATGAATTTGAAAATGAAGGAGTTTTCAAAAATGTTCCGGGATTTGAAAATGTGGATGGTTATTTTGACTGGGCAATGCGAGCAGATTCCCTTATAAGCGGCAAACTAGAACCCAAAGATCTAGATGCCTCGTATGCAATGCAAAAAATAAAATATAGAGAAGATACCGGACCAAGCTGGTGGACTGTTCCAAAGGTTGTGCGGATATTAGCCTTTACTCTTTCTGCGGCAAGTCTAGGCACTGCGATTATGAAAAATTCCAAGGTGGATAAAAAGCTGAAAGATACGGAAGCGGCTTTTAACGATGCAGAGGCGGCAATATTGTCTAAAGATCCCGATTATCCAGAAAAACGTAGTGCTTATAACAAGCAAACAAAAAATTTGAATAAAATTGAAAATGAGAGAAATATTCTTTATATTGCAGCCGGAACCTTTGGGGTTATTGGCATAGTGAGTTTTGCTTTTTAACTGAGAACGGAGAATAAAATGAAAAAGTTTCTTGTCCCTTTGTTTTTGCCCTTGCTTCTTAGCTGTTCCAATGAAGGCTTTGAATCGAAAATAGCGGTTCCTCAACAAAAAGATTTTGTTCCTTGTCTGATAATAGTCGAAGGTGAATCTAAATGCGTTCAAATTAGCGAAAGCCTTTGCACTGAAATGGACGGCATTAAGGGGAAGTGCAATTCAGAGATTGAAGTTAGCAGTTCCAGCGATGACGTTAGCAGCAGTTCTGGCGTTGATGAGGAGAGCAGTAGCTCTGAAGTTGATGCTGTAAGCAGTTCCAGCGCAGGCGGCGGCAGAAGCTCCAGCGGAGGAGGCGGTAGCAGAAGTTCTTCCAGCGTTGACAGCAGCAGCTCTGTTGATGAGGATAGTAGTAGCTCTGGTGATACTAGTAGCAGTTCCAGCGTTGGCGGTGGTGATGCCAGCAGTAGTTCCGTTGTAGCAAGCGTAAGCAGTAGTTCTGTTGTTGTGAGTTCAAGCAGCCTAGCACCACCGAGTTTAGGTGCGTGTTCGGCATTTCCTTATTATGTGGCAAAAACAAAAAAAGAATCTTTAAAAGGTTTGGTTCCCATAGAAGGTAATAGCACAGGATGCAATGTAACATACACACTACCATCTGGAAGTATTTCTATTACTAATGATTCTCTAAATTTTTCAAATTATTCTGCTTCTTCAAGAGAGCAAACCTTAAATATAACAGCAAGACTTCAGTGTTCTGGTCAGGGTGGTTCTCCTACAACGAAACCTTGCCCAATTTCAGTATATATAGCGGATGACTATAGAGATGCGAAATGCAATCACAAAGATCTCCTTGATGTCAATCTTAACAATATCAAGAGTACAACAACAGTCATTGAATATGCGTGTTGCGAGTCTAAGACTGACTATTTTCTTACGTGTGCTGCAATAAACTATACTCTTAAAGTTAGAAGTTCTCCAAATTCTACTACTTCCTCCGGTGGAAATACTAATTTGCCCGCTCTTACTCCTATAGCAGAAAATAATGCTGTATGCGACGTATCCAAGGACGGTTATCCAGATCCGCGAGGCATTTTATATCGTTATCCAGAACGTATATTAATGACAGTAACAACGATACCTTCTGGAGGTTTTTCATGCAATTCGTGGTAAAATTTACTAGCATTGTCGCTATTGTGTTCTTTTTCGCCTCGTGCCATAACGATGTTCCGGGGCTTCCTACCGTTGAGGAAGTTCAGGAATATAAATATTGCAAATACAAAAACCCAAGCGGCGAAACTCTGTGCAAAAGCACTTATCAAATTTCCAAGAAGAATTGCGTTGATATTAATTTTCCTCCAGTGCTTGATGATCCTCTTTCGGTTGAACAAAAAGAGAGCATGGTTTTGTTTTGCGATGCAGATTGCACAAAGAAAGATTGTGAAGAATGAAGTTCAAAGCAATCTTTGTTATTTTTTCCTTGTTTCTCTCTTGCCAGGGACCTTGGAGCTATTACCCAGAAAACCCTGAAAACTACAAAGGAATATGGATCACAGCATACATTGTATCTGGCAGGCCCGTGACAGACGTGTGCATTGAAAGAATGCACAGCCTGAACGAAGTTTATATGCGAGGTTTTGCGTTCTATGAATCTGCAAGCATAGAAATAAAAGGTTCCTTTAATGGAAGAGACACAATAATTTCTTTAAAACCAGATACCGCAAATTTTGCCCACAACCCAAACTGCTTCGTGGGAGACGAAAATTTAATGCCCGAGCCTGGCGCAAAATATGAAATGGAGGCATACATTACTTGGGACAGCGCAGGCAAAAAACCAACCAGCCATTTCAGCGCGAAAACACACATCCCAAGAGAATTCAAAATAAAAAGAGCTTACGATTTGCTCGGCAGGCAATTCAACGAAAAAGATACCATTCTGTATTTGCCGCCACCCACAGATATGAAAGCAAACTATTTTATTCCAGAATACAGCAATGAAGACATTGGCGGAGCCCTTGTTTCAATGGTTTATGTAGATACCAGCACCCTTTACTGGGGTGAAAATTCCATAGACAAAATAGCAGAGCAATTCAATCCAGACGGCGATACCGCACGCCATGCGCATTTTGGAATTAAGCGAACGCTATACACAGCAACTAATATGAAAATAGCAAATATCAACAAAGATATAGATAGCATTCCTGTAATAGGCCTTATGCTGCCAGCCATTGGAAATATCAAACTGCTGTTTTATGCCACCACCTACGAATTTATGGATTACCGAAATTCTTTCCTGCTAGGGCACGATGATAGCAGAATAAAACCCATTTACAATATTGAAGGTGGTGCGGGAATTTTTGCTGGAATGCTGGTTGATACCTTTGAGGTGAATTTTACAACCTTGCCAGAGGTGAAAATATTCTCTTATTCAGAAGCACAAAAAAGCTTTTGTTTGCAAAAAGACAGGGAATATGAAGTTGAAAACTGGAGAACCCATAGTCAATGTTTGGAATTCTGGGAAAAAATCCCTACCAGGGATTATATGTCGGATTTGGTTTCTTGGTGCGAAATGCAGCATTTTCCGCTGGACTTTCCACCGGACAAATACCCTGAAGCCCCTGATTGCGGTCTTGCAATGGTATATTTCTTTATGAGCGGCAAAAAATCCCCTGTTTTGGAGCGAGAAGTGAAAAAATGGTGCGGAGAGCATAAGGATTATGCGGAGTGCATTAGTTTTCTATCTTTCTAAAGATGAAAAAAAAACGCAAGAAGTTGCAAATATATGTCTATTCAAAAGGCACAGATAAGCCGGAATCTTATAGCATTCCGGTGAGGGTAATTGGCGGATGGCTGTTTGGGCTTATGATAATAATTCTAGGCTTTGCGTTTTGGCTGCCAAACAATATGATTAACCTTAAAAATTTTCGCGTATTTGAAATAGCGAAAGAACAAAAAGCAATGCAATTAACGGCGAATAAATTGGAAAAACAGATTTCAGAGGCAAATTCGCAAATAAAAAATGGCCGCAACCTTAGAGAAAAAATAAACCAATTAGCAGGTCTTCCAGCAGACACCACCGATATTGAAAAAAAATCCGCAGTAAAAAACAGGAAAGGGATAAGAATACTGGCAGATTTGGAACGCATAAAAAAATCACAGGAAACATTTAAAAGATTTCGCGATTCTCTTTTGAAAAACGAATTTTATTCTAAAAATTTGCCCTTGCTGCATCCCGTTAAACAGCACCAAAACATAACCAATAGGTTTGGGCGCGCCCAAGACCCTATAATCAGAAGAGAATTGCCGCACAGAGGCTTGGATTTTGCCGTTAGCGAAGGCGACACAGTTATAGCCACGGGAGATGGCCTTGTTGAGAACATTATGAACCAAAGGTTTGGTTTTGGAACCACGCTGGAAATTCAGCATTCCCCGCGCATAAAAACGGTGTATTCCCATTTGCAAAGCATTTTGGTTCAAGCCGGAAAACCCGTGAAAAAAGGGCAGCCGGTGGCTTTAGCTGGCAAAAGCGGCAGCGTTTTGTGGCCTGTTTTGCACTATGAAGTTCGCTTTGACAACCAACCCATAAACCCCGAAGACTATTTTATTACGAGGTAAAAGAGTTGAGAGTGTTGAAAGTTTTAAAGTTGATTTATAAATCACTAGACCAGATAGTTAGGCTTGTGTTGCTCGCCTTTATACTTTACTCAATAGCATTCAGCCTCGCGTGCACTTATGCGGTATATAAAGTTTATGATTACGCTACTTCCATTTTGGAAGAGGTAGAGGAATTAAAAGTCAAGCAACCTGAGCAAAGCGCATTTATGAAAAGTTTGGGTAAATCGGAAATAAAGCACACATTTGTTCCTTTAGATAGCATTAGCCCTTTCCTGCAAAAAGCAGTTGTGGCTGGTGAAGATGCTGGTTTTTATTTTCATCCTGGTTTTGATGTGAGGGCAATTGCGGAGGCTTTGGAAATAAACCAAAAGCGCAACAAAACAATGTTTGGGGCAAGCACCATAACGCAGCAGCTTGCAAAAAATCTCTTTCTTTCAAATGAGCGTTCTTGGGAAAGAAAGTTCAAGGAATTTGCCTATACAATTTTGATGGAAAAATATCTGGGCAAAGACAGGATTTTGGAGCTTTATTTGAATTATGCGCAGTGGGGACCAAATATATTTGGCTGCGAAGAGGCAGCGCAGAATTTTTACAAAAAGCCCTGCTCAAAACTGAGCATAGACCAAGCCATAAATCTGGTTGCTATGCTTGCAAGCCCTGGCCGGCACCATCCAGAAATGAAAGAAAGCCGCTTTATGCGCGAGCGCAGAAATATGATTTACCGCAATATGTTCCCCCCAAAAGACTCTCTGCTGGTGGATAGCTTGAGAAGTTTAACAGCACCCGATTAGCTAATACTTTACTATTTTATTTAGAGTTTTACACAGAGGGTCTTTGGTATGTACAAAACAAATTTGCTTTTGAGCGCATTTATTTTTAGTGCAATGTTTCTTTTTGCCTGTTCTTCTAAGGAAACGTGCAGTTGTAACGATGGTGGTGATCCAAGTTCAAGCAGTGTTGAAACTTCTTTAAGCTCGAGTAGTGGCGGCGGTACTATAGAAGACCAAAAGTTAGTCAGAAAAAATGTTACAGTAACGTCAAGTAAAAGCTATGCCGATATAGATGGGGAACCAGTTGCATATACAAAGGAAGATGCCGCAACCAATTTGGCTAAAATAGATTTAGTAGCATATTGCGGTACAGATAATGGATATTGCAAAAATAATTCAATTATTTATAGACCTTATGAAATAGACTTATTTTTGGATCCTACTTTTGTAGGCAGCTATGTTAATTTTTACGAAATTCCACTAGAAAAGTCAGGCATATTTATAACTGCCACAAGGTATTCCGAAATTGTAGGAACATTGCAGAGTTTATCAAATGGAGGTTTTCTTTCTGGCACTGGTGTAAAGGAAATTCCCATTACCAAAGACAAGGTATTTTTTGTTGCAACATCAGAGGACAAATGGCTCATAGTTATTATCAAAGCAACAGGCAATCAATCCGTTGATTTGGAGATACTACTGATACCGGGTAATTAATTGGAATTTCCTATATTATCCAATATGGCTAAATCTTCTTTATTCCCTCTTTTTGCAACGGTGCTTTGCGCCGCGTTGTTTTGCTCTTGTTCTTCCAACTCTTCGGACGATCCGAGCAGTTCTTCTGGCGTTTCCAGTTCAAACTCCAATGGTTCATCTTCAAGCGTGAATGGTTCTAGCTCTAGCTCTATGATTTTTTCATCAAGTTCGGTTAGTGATCCGGATTTATTAGTCAGAAAAACCATTACGCTATCTAGTACAGGTGACAATTATGCCGATATAGATGGAAGTGTTACTACATATAAACAAGCTGCTGCCAAAAACAATTTGACTAAAATAGATTTGATAGCATATTGCGGCACTGCTATGTGGTGGTGCAGAAATAATTCAGTTTATACCCCTTGGGAAGTAGGGTTATTTTGGACAGATGATAATGACTTTATTGGCAGTGAAGATGTTTCGTTTTTTGAAATTCCGTCTGCACAAGCAGGGATATTTAGAACAGCTACGAAACTTTCAGAAATTAAAACGATATTGAATAATCTTATAAATACTTTTAACGAGATAGATTGTGATGAAGAAAATTGCGATGAAATTTCCATTGTCAAAGACAAGATGTTTTTTGTTAATACATCAGAGGGAAAAAAGCGCATTGTTATTATCAAAGCAACAGGCAATCAATCTGTTGATTTAGAAATAATACTAATACCTGATTGATTTTAATTATGATTTTTTTAAGGACCCTCTTTTTAATTTCATTTACATCGACCCTAGCCCTTGCCGCCTTTTACGGCAATCAAAGTGCGATTAAGTGGAAAAGTGCAGAAACAGAGCATTTCTTAGCTCATTACCCCGTGGAACATAGGGAACGCGCGGCAACGGCTATTAGTTTTGCAGAGAATGTTTACGATACGATTACTACCCGTTACAAAATTAAATTGCCCAGTAAGGTGAATTTGGTTTTCAACAATGGGCTTTTCAGCAATGGCGAGGCAAATCCGGTTTATAATATGATGCAAATTTGGCTTACGAATTGGGATTTTAAAATTCGCGGCTCTCATTCTTGGATTAGTGATGTTGTTACGCACGAGTTCAGCCATTTGGCGAGCATACAAAATGCGAGCAAAACTCCGCTGCCCTGGATTCAGGGCTTGCAAATTTCCAAAAGCGATTTTCTCAATGAAAGAAAACAACTTGCTGTGGGTGCATACATACCATTCACAATAATGCCTCTTTGGTTTGCAGAAGGTACAGCCCAGTTTGAAAGCTACCGAATGGGATTTGACCGCTGGGATACCCACCGCGATATGCTTTTGAGAACTGCATTTTTAGAGAACAAGGTTTTGCCTTTGGAATTTATGGAATATTTTAGCGAGCAATCTTTAGAATCGGAGCTTGGACCATATACGCAAGGCTTTGATTTGGTTCGCTACATTGCAGAAACTTATGGCGAAGATGCCATTCCTGAGTTGTGGAAAGATATGGGAAAACTCTCAAACTGGACTTTGAGCGGTGCGCTTAATGAGAGATTTAAAATCACGGAAAAGGAATTATACAAAAGTTGGAAAGAGAATAGAAAAGAGCATTACGAAAAAATTCGCAATTCAATAGGCGAAGTAAAAGCAGGGAAAAAAATAAGCGACAGTTCTTTTTACAATGAATTTATATCTGTGGCAAATGGCAATTTATATGGGCTTTCAAATTTTGAGGATGATTTTTTTGATGGCGAAATTTTTGAATTAAAAGATTCCACCCCAAAAGTTTTTGAAAAATTCAAACTGAAAAAACCATACCTTTCGCAAGGAATGAATGTAAAACAAACCGATAAAGGATTGCTACTCGCTTATGTGACATACCAAAACAGAGATAAAAAAGGCAAGCCATATTTTGACATAGCCATTGCAGACACAAACGGCAAATCACATTTAGCCACAAAATTCGCAGACGCAGTTTACCCCGACATTTCCCCAGACGGAAAGCAAATCGTTTTTGCAAGAAGAGAGGCAGACGGAACCAGATTCTACCTCTCCATAGCAAACACAGACTCATTGAGCGACTACAAAGACATAGTAACCCCACAAGGTACAGAGTTCAACATATACAACCCCAAATTCTCCCCAGACGGGAAAAAAATAGCATTCAGCTATTTCGATGGAATCAAACGAAAAATAGGAATCGCAAACTTTGATGCAGCTAATTGGGATGGGAGAGACCCTTCTTGGAGCGCAGATGGAAAAAGCATTTACTATTCCAGCGATGAAACAGGAATTTTCAATTTATACAGAAAAAATTTGGAGACAGGTGAAACAAAAAAAATAACAAATGTATTAGGTGGTGCCTTTTCGCCAATTGAAACAAAAGATTCCTTATTCTATATAGGCTACGACAGAGATGGATTTTCTATTTATAAAATTGAAATCAAAGAATTAAAAACAGAGAACAGCTCTAGGCTCTCAACTCTAGGCTCTCAACTAAACCAAGAATCAAACGAAATTTCTTTTGCAAACTCCGAACGCCCCTATTCCCCCATTCCGCGAATGCCAATCCTCGTGCCTTTATTTACCTTTGAAGATCGGTCGCCTGATTTTGGTGCGGTGAATACGGGAATTATGGTTCCGAAAATTGGGCTTGCTTTTGGATTGAACGACCCTTTGGATAAAAACTTTTTTCAAGCAACTGTTTTGCAGCAAATTGGGAAATTTGGCGAAGATAGCCAGAGCGATTTGCTTGCGAGTTTGGAAAATCGCAGTTTTCCAATTACCCTTAATCTTGCATTTGCGCGGAGCAACACCGTTTCAAAAGACACAGTGCGCTATGAAGATCCTCGCAGCCATGAAGATTCTCTGGCAATAAGCGAATACGCCTCCGAGCTTTACAATGCCTTGTTTTCTGCTACTTATTCGCTTTTCAAAAAAGGAGATTCCCTAACCCTATTCACCGCTTACGACTGGGAAGCATTCAATCTTTATCAAGACCTTTTCAGATGGGATTATCACAAGCGGTGGCAGGGAGGGTTAATAGCGAGTTTAACAATATTGGATAGCCTTTTGAATTTGCAAGGTTTATATTCTTTTTCTAAATCGGATTTATTTAGACCAGGAACTTTTGCCGAGAGTTTTTCGGTGAGCGAATCGGGTGCTATAATTCCGCATTACAGGCATTTCAATTTGCACGAGTGGGCAGGTTTTGCAAAAATCAAAATCAGCAAACTTTCCCTTTCTCTTTTTGGAGACGGAATTTTAAATTGGCGAAGCAGGGATTCAGATACTTTGGATAATTTTTATTTGCATCCCCTTGTTATGGATGGTTATCCCATTTTGCAAAGCAGCGAGAGTTATTTTAGGCAAGGAACCAGAACCCTTTTGGCAGAAGCAGGCTACGCTTTCTCCATTTACAGCGATTTTAGAAAAAGATTTGGGATTTTTACCACAAGGAATTTCGATGTTACCCCTTATGTGCAAACTGGGCGTGTGTGGAGTGAAAACGTTGAGGGCAGAAAGTGGCTCCGCAGTTTTGGCATAAATTGGCGCATGGAAAACAATTTGTTTTATTCCGTGCCTTTCAATTTCAATTTTGGAGTTGCCAGAGGCTTGGACGAACCCAAAGATGTGAGGATAAAGGTTGGGGTTGGGGTTATGTAATTACTCAGACTTCAACTCCCTAGTCATCAGTTCTTCAATGGCGGTGCGAGGGTTTTTTTGCTCAAAAAGCACTTCGTAAACCGCATTGACAATGGGCATTTCAACCCCGACCTTTTGAGCAAGGGCATAAGTGCTACGCGCTGTTGGAACGCCTTCTGCCACCATTTTTATATGTGCCAAAATATCGTTCAAGGTTTTGCCCTTGCCAATTTGCTCGCCAACAAAACGGTTTCTGCTATGATGAGACATACAAGTCACAATCAAATCTCCAATGCCGGCAAGACCTGCAAAGGTTCGCGGGTTTGCGCCTAGAACCTCTCCAAGCCTGCGAATTTCCGCTTGCCCCCTTGTTATTAAGGCGGCTTTTGTGTTATCGCCAACGCCAATTCCAAGACCGTCTATAATTCCGCCTGCTATGGCTATGATGTTTTTAATGCTGCCGCAAAGCTCAACCCCAACCACGTCTTGTGAGGTATAAACCCTCAGCGTTTTATTGCTAAAAGCTCCTTGAACAATTTTTGCGCAAACTTCATTTTTGCTAGCGGCTACTATTGCAGAATAAACTTCCCTTGCAACCTCTTCCGCGTGGGTTGGACCGCTGAGAATAGCCAGTTCCTCTTCTGACAACCATTGAACGTGAGAGAGAATTATTTCGCTCATTCTTTTTAGGGAATGCTCGGAAATGCCCTTTGTTGCATTAACCACTGTAGGAATTTGTTCAGGTGCCGGACATTCCCCAAGTTGCTGGGCAACATTTTCCATAAATTGGCTTGGAACAGTTAAAACCAGCATATCTGAATGCTTTATTACGCTAGGCATATCGGTTGAATACTTGAATTCTGCTGGAAGCTCAACCCCTGGGAGTTTGTCTTTATATTCTCTTTCTTTAGCTAAAAGCTCGGCTTCCGTGAGAGATGGAGTCCAAAATTGGGCACTATGCCCGTTTCCGTGCAAAACTTTGCCCAAGGCAAGCCCCCAACCACCCGTTCCTAAAATGGAAACTTTCATAATTAGTAATATAGTAATTTATTTCTATATTTATTATGAAATGAGAGATGTTCTGAAGAAAATAGGAACTTGGATTTTTTTGGGACCCGCTTTAAACGAGTCCCTTAATATAGACGATATTATGAAAGTTATAACTGTGAATATAATTACCATATTTGGAACTTCTTACGTAGTATTTTTTTTCACATCAATCTTTTTACATGGACTTTATCCTCTTTTTTATTGTGTAATAGCTTATATTCTGGCATTTATTTTTATTCTTGTTTTTATTGCTATTCATACAGACAAAGGTATAAAACATTTTAATGTTGCAAAAAGTATTGTCGCTTTGGCTATTATGCTCTTTTATGGGCTTATTTATGCGAAAATCATTTATGGCGATATATGGTCATTTTTGGTTCCAATTATGATTATTTTTCTCACAGATTTTTTCCTTGGGACTATACTATGCGTCTGTTATTTCCTTTTTATGCTGGAGTTAGAATTTATTTTTGAGATTCATGGTTGGGATTTGTTTTTCCGCTATGTTTGCATATATTGGTCACAGGTGATTATGGTAGGTGTTTATGAGTTTCTCAGGATAGAATATAACAAAAGAATGTTAAGAGACAAAAGAAAAATAGAGATGCTCAGCATAACCGACCATTTAACCAAACTTTACAATCGCAGGCATTTTTCAAATGTAATTAGCAAGGAATTTGCAAGAGCAATCAGGCAAAAAGAATGTTTATCTTTTTTGATGATAGATGCGGATAAATTCAAAGACTATAATGACACTTACGGGCATTTGCTGGGCGATGAACTGCTAGTTTCGCTTGCTCAAGTTTTCAAAGGAATAGCCCAGCGTTCCGAAGATTTTGTTTTCCGCATGGGCGGCGAAGAATTTGGCGTTTTGCTTCCGAACACCGATTTCAATGGAGCCCTCTCAATAGCCGAAAAAATAAGAGAAGAAGTTCAAAACAGCACAAAAATATCCGTCAGCGTAGGCGTAGCCTGCGTTTACCCAAAAATTGGCGAAAATCCAGGAGAACTGCTAAAACTGGCAGACAGCAATCTTTATAAGGCTAAGGAGAAGGGGAGGAATGTGGTGGTGGGGTAATTTCGGCACGCTTTTTGCATATATATAACTTTGAACTACCCCAAATGAGGTTTTTATGAAAATCAGTTGGAACATTGCAAAAATTAAAAACGTTTATGGGAATGAAAAAACGTCTCAATCCAAGCCTTTTGTGATTCCTGGGCAAGATGCTATAAAGGCAGATAAAAAGAAGGTCACTTGGGGCATAGAAGCTATTAAAGACGTTTATGTACCTGATGCTAATAAAAAATAGCGAGCAATTTATCCACAACCATCATATATACATACAAAATTTTATAGCCGAATAAATATGA
>Ga0268262_10003124_pt1 | contig 18231 bp, 18 predicted proteins | sample TergutNc150P3_FD_190354 | JGI IMG/M metagenome (GOLD analysis project Ga0268262, IMG submission 190354) | Nasutitermes corniger P3 segment gut microbial community from laboratory colony in Florida, USA - Nc150 P3 (SPAdes) (version 2) | ecosystem: Host-associated > Arthropoda: Insects >...
GGTGGCTTTACGGTCAATGTTTCGAAGCAAACAGCCCTAACCGGGATATACGTGCTGCGCTTGAATATTACCGGCGTCTTGTCAGCGAATATCCCATGAGCAGCCGTTTAAGCGACGCCCGCCGGAGAATATCTTATCTGGAAAGGTACTATATAAATATCCAGTGATCCCTATATTCGTCTCTGCGCCTGATGGTACGCGGCGTTTCTGATCTGCTTGACGGCATTGTCCATCAGGTAATCGTCAAAGGGCATCATGCGGTCGATGTATGAACTACCGCTTTCAACGGGGCTTTCCCCCTGCGGCAGAATCTCAATGATCCTGTTGGCAATGGAATTTATGAATTCGTGATCATGCGAGTTGAAAAGAATGACGCCTGGAAACGCGACAAGGCCGTCGTTGAGGGCGGTGATCGCCTCAAGGTCAAGGTGGTTGGTCGGCTCGTCAAGGATCAGCACGTTCGCGCCGGAAAGCATCATTTTTGAGAGCATGCAGCGGACTTTTTCGCCCCCTGAAAGCACATTGACGGGCTTTAACGCTTCGTCGCCGGAAAAAAGCATCCTGCCCAGAAAACTGCGGATATATGTCTCATCCTCGTCAGACGAATATTGTCTTAGCCAGTCGGTTATGGAAAGCTTCGAATTAAAAAAACCGGAGTTTTCTTTGGGAAAGTAGGAAAAAGCCGTGGTCTGACCCCAGGAAAAAACGCCGCTTTCCGGTTTTTTCTCACCGCAAATAATGTCGAATAAAGCCGACTTTGACGCGTGTTCAAGCCCCACAAAGGCTATTTTGTCGCCCTTGTTTACCTGGAACGAAAAATCACTCAGGAGCTTTGTCCCCTCAAAAGAGCAGTTGAGTTTTTCCGCTTTCAACACATTGTTGCCTATTTCGCGGTCGGGTTTAAAGCCGACATAAGGAAATTTTCTGCTGGTTACAGGCACATTGTCCAGGTCCAGTTTTTCCAGCACTTTTTTCCTGCTTGTAGCCTGACGGCTCTTGCTGGCATTGGACGCGAACCGCTGGATAAACTCCTTTAACTCCTTTGCCTTGTCTTCCCGTTTTTTCAGTTGATCCCGCGCCTGTCGCTGTAATATCTGGCTCATCTGATACCAAAAATCATAGTTCCCCGAATAGGGGGTTATTCTGCCGTAGTCAATATCGCAGACATGAGTGCAGACCGAATTGAGAAAATGGCGGTCGTGGGATACCACAATAACCGTGTTTGGAAAATCAATGAGAAATTCCTCCAGCCACGAAATTGATTCAAGGTCCAACCCGTTTGTCGGTTCGTCCAAAAGCAGTATGTCGGGATTACCGAACAGAGCCTGAGCCAAAAGCACCCTGACTTTTTTTGATTCGTCCAGTTCGGCCATGAGCTTGCTGTGGTCTTCCTCGTCAAGGCCGAGGCCGGAAAGAAGCTGGCTCGCCTGGGCTTCCGCCTCCCATCCTCCAAGCTCGGCAAAATCCGCCTCCAGCTCGCTCGCCCTTAAACCGTCCTCTTCCGAAAAATCCTCTTTGGCATAAATCGCCTCGCGCTCTTTCTGGATTACGTGAAGTTTCTGAAAACCCATAACCACCGTTTCCAGCGCGGGGAATTCTTCATATGCGAAATGGTCCTGTTTTAGGACGGCTATACGCTCGCCCTTGCCAATGGAAACCTCGCCTTTATCGTGTTCTGTCTCACCTGAAAGGATTTTAAGAAAAGTTGATTTGCCAGCCCCATTTGCGCCTATTATCCCATAGCAGTTGCCCGGGGTAAATTTCAGGTTTACATCCTTAAAAAGGGTGCGCTCCCCATAACTGAGGCTCAGTTCGGTAACGGTTATCATTTAATTCCTGCTATACACTGTCCGGACTGCTTTCCTGTTTTTTTTCGTGCGACGGATTTGAGCTTACTTTTCCGATAGCCTTGGTAACCGCCAGTTTGATTGTATCCGCATAGACCGGCTCGTTTCTCGCCTGGGCCGCGTATAAGGTCCCCAGTATGGAAAAACGGTACAAAGGCTTGACATTGTTCAGCGCCATAGCCGCCATGTCCACAATACAGTCATTGCAGCGGCACATTTCCTCATGCGCGTGCGCAAGTTGAATCTCCAGCTCGTCCAACACAAGCTTTTCCGCCTCGTTCTTCAAATGTTCAAAATCATAAGTGTCTGTTAATGCCATACATTCCCCCCATTTGTCTTATATATGCTTTATTCCGCAGGTTAAATATACTATATTTAAGGATCTTTTTCCAGCGGTACCCGGTTCCCTATATTTTATATTCGCTAATGGCTGAACCGCCTTCTACGCCTTCAAACCTGAAAATTCCTGTTTGCCTTAGCCTCGCTTCAGGACGGCATAAAGCCAGAATACCCTGTATCAATCCAACGATGCCGGGTATACCGGTCCAGGAGAAAAGGATTTTAAGAACCCCCATACCAACATTTCCTGCGATAAAATTGTTTATACCTAAACTGCCTAAAAAAATTCCGCAAACACCGTAAGGCAATTTGTCAAAAACAGTGTATCCATTGTCAGCCATTTAAGCCTCCTTTTACTCTATAATTAATCGTATATCATTTATTACTTTACATCAATATAATTTATTTTAATAAATGTTCTATTAATATTTTTACTCCCAATAATATAAGTACAACGCCGCCTACAAATTCCGCTTTTGACTTGAACCTTGTCCCGAAAATATTCCCTATTTTTACGCCGCTGATTGAAAAAGCAAATGTTATTGAACCAATTATTATCGCCGCTCTGAAAATATTTATCTTAAAAAAAGCAAATGTTACACCTACCGCAAATGCGTCTATACTTGTAGCTATTGCCAAACCCAGCATCTTCATAAATTGAAAATAATTTTCGCTGAGTTCTTCTTCCTTTTTGGACAAACTTTCTCTTATCATATTCCCGCCGATAATACCAAGTAAAACAAATGCTATCCAGTGTTCAAACGCGTTTATCTTATCCGCAAAATAAAAACCGGCAAAATACCCTGTTATCGGCATAAGCGCCTGAAAACTGCCGAAAAATATTCCCGGAATAAACATTTCCCTGATTTTCGGCTTTTCTACAGATAACCCCAATACTATTGACACCGCAAAGGCGTCCATTGATAAGCCCACGGCAATTAAGATTATGTCCAGTAATTTCATAGTTTGTAATTAGACCATAAAAAAGAAGTTTTTACTATAGTTAAGCCAAATAATTCTTCAGTTTATCCACAACTTCATCAAAATTCAGCGGTTTTCCCACATGGTTGTTCATACCGGACGCCAAACACTTTTCAATGTCTTCACGAAATACGTTAGCCGTCATGGCAATTATCGGAATATTTTTGGCCTTCGGTATATCCAACGCCCTAATACACCGCGTTGCCTCATAACCGTCCATTTCCGGCATCTGTATGTCCATGAATATCAAGTCGTACTTGTCCGGCGCCGCACTGAATTTACGGAGGGCTTCCGCGCCGTTTTCGGCGCATTCTATCTTCAATTTGGTCGGCTCAAACAGCGCCAGCACTATTTCGCGGTTTATCTCAACGTCCTCAGCTAACAGTATACACCGTCCGTCAAAGAGACCGGCAAGATCGTGTTCTTTCTCTTCCGCGTTATGCTCCTCCCCCGAATGGCCGTTTGCCGCTTCATTTGCCGCGGCGCCCTTTTTAGCCTGTATAGTAAAGATAAAAGCGGCCCCCGTCCCCAAAGCGGATTTTACCCAAATTTTTCCGCCCATCATTTCGACGATGCTTTTTGAGATCGCAAGGCCAAGACCGGTGCCGCCAAATCTGCGCGCCGTGCTTGACTCCGCCTGCTGGAAAGAACTGAATAAATTTACCTGCTGTTCGGGACTGATGCCGATCCCCGTATCGCTTACCGTAATCTCCAAGGTGCATAAACCCTCTTTTTCCTCCAGAAAACACGCGACAAGACTGATTGATCCGCCTTCCGGCGTGAATTTGACCGCGTTGCCCAGGAGGTTGGTAATAACCTGTATCAGCCGCTGATCATCGGTAATAAGATTTTTGGGAATTTCCTTATCGATCCGCACCATGAGTTTCTGATGTTTTTCATCTACACGGAAGTTGACGACATTGACCGCCGACTGGATCATCTTTTCAAAATTAAATTCCACCGGCGAAAGCTCAAACTTGTTTGCCTCAATCTTGGACATATCCAAAATGTCATTAATTACGCCTAACAGGTGCGAAGTCGCGTCCTCAATTTTGGTAAAACAGTAATCCTTGCGTTCGGCATTATCGGCGGACTTTCCTATCGCGGTCATGCCGGTAATGGCGTTAAGCGGCGTGCGTATCTCATGGCTCATATTGGCAAGGAAAGCCGATTTGGCGCGGCTTGCGCTTAGCGCCCGTTCTTCCATTTCTTTACGCTCGGTTATGTCATGCGCCACAAGCAACATTCCGACTGTCCGTCCGTTCTGCATCATCGGAACCCTGGATGTTTCAAAAAGCTGTTTACTCCCGTCGGCGGAGAGTACATATTCCTCATTCACAAACATCCGGCCTTCGCTGATAACCTTGCGATCCAGTTCTTTATATTTTTCCGCCATTTCCGCGGACATTCCCAGACCGTCAACATCCCCTTTCCCGATTATGTCACCTTCACGGACATTAAAATATTTTTCAAAAGTTTTGTTGCATCGTATAAAACGCGAATCCAAATCTTTGCAAAATATCAGCTCGGGAGTCGCGTCAAACGCGGCGGTAATAGTTGCGCTCTGAATTACCAGCTCGTTTGTCCGTTTCTGTACCAGCGTCTCAAGCTCTTTCCCCGCGCGGCGGTTTCTTTGAAACAGAATAAACAGAAGAACGAGTACGCTAAAAAACAGGGCCGCCGCGCTGATTAACCACGGACGCTGCGAGCGCGCCAGTTTAGCGCTGTAATCATAAGTCTTTCGCATCCATTGTCCCGAAATTCCCTTGGTATCAATAAGGCGGAGCGCCTTGTCCACAACGGAACACAGAATCACCTCGTTCCTGTTAAACCCAAAGGTAGATTCAGAAGTAAAATCAAAAACGAAATTTGCCTTGTAGCCCGTGCGCTCGTAGTAATTGGTCAGCATGAGAAGCTGGCTTAAATTCGCCATTACTATATCGACTTCGCCGCGTTCCAAAGCGGCAAAGGCATTATCGGTATTATCGTACAACACCGTATTTTTATGGTCAGGAAACCAGGTGTCAAACAACGACGTATACGCGGTATTTTTAATCAAACCAACTTTAACGCGCAGGATGTCGTTGATACTGAGGTTTGGATAGTCCGATTTGGAAATAAGCGCGTAATTATCCGTCATGATAACGGACTTGGGCCACAGGAATACTCCGATACGATCTTCTGAAAATAAAAGCTCGGTTATTATGGATGTTTTTCCGCTTTCCAACGAGCTCAGCAATTCAGGCCATTCCGTATTTTTATCATTGGTTATTTTAAAATTTAAACCGGTAAGCGATTCCAGCTCTCTCAATACATCATGGGCAATTCCCTGCCATTTGTCTTCATATTTATTATAAAAACTAACCGGGTAATTGTCGTATTCGGCGGCAACCGATACATCCGGATTATTGCGTATATACGCCTTTTCTTCTTCGGTCAGGCGTAAAAACAGCTTATGCCTCCGGTGTTCATTTTCTCCCCGCTTATGCAGGCTGGCTAAATAGCTCAGAGAGCCGTTCTGCAGGGCTTTTTGCATAATCGAAATGACAGGCCGAAGCGCGGGGTTTTTCGTGGTCAGGGAAACAGGGCTGTAAATCACCGGGAGAAAATTTTCGACTATTATGTCGTCGTACATGTTAAAAGCCGCTTCCGCCGGACTTTCGTCAAAAAAAACGTCTGCTTCCCTGCTTTCGAGCAAATCGTAAGCGGTAGGATAATCGTTCACCTCTATAATCTTATATGCGCCGTATAAACGTGAGGTGACATCGTTTATTGTGGTAGTACCCTCCAAAAAACTGCAGATCAACGGGCGGGATCGGATAAGGTCTGGAATAGGCTTGGAGCCAAAAAGCCGGAAGGTTTTTATTGAGCGTTCTACAATGGTATCGGTCATAAAATAAATTTTACGGCGTTCATCAGTCGCGGTCATTTCGCCGGTAAAATCAATTTCTTCAGCGTTTATCCCATCTACCAAATCGCCCCATTCAAATATAACCGGTTTAAAGGGAATCCCGAACAACTGTGAAAGCCATTTGCAAAACAGGGCTGTATATCCCCCGATTTCGCCGTTTTCTCCGATAAAAGTTTCGGTGGACTCTGACATTCCATAGATAAAAGAAGAAGTTTTCTCCTTAAGCGCCTCAATAGCCTTTATTTCATCTTCCGTTATATCGGGAATTTCCCGGTACGAAGTAAAAACGGGCTTTTCGTCAGTCTGTTGGACAGGGGGTTTATGACAGGCTGAAAGCATAATCAGCAAGAGTACGGCGGTAAACGCAGCATATTTTTTTAAATAACAATTGGAATAAGCCACACTATTATCATAGTGGAAATTTATCAAATTCGCAAGATCGGACGGCAGGTCACTTAAGACAAACAGCCTGGACAAGGTTCAGCGAGTTTTCCAAAAAAAATCAATCCGCAGACACACGTTTTATCTCTGAAATACGCCAATTTCTTTTTTTTTGAACAAGTGTAACAAAATCCGTATAGTGAAAAGCCTTTGGAGGAAGATATTCAACGGCTTTCCAGTTGTCATTCTGTTCTGTTTCTGAATTATCTGCCGCTTCACCGGGAATCCAAAGCGTATAATCAACCCGATACCGCGCTTCATTGCTCTCTATTATTTGTAAATCCGTGACACCGAACACCTGTAGATTTATCCGCCCCCCGCCCATTTCCAGCCATTCCTTTGCGGAAATAATCGATGGCCGGAGATTATACTCGTAAGCCTGCCTTAGTTTGCTGATTATAAAAAGATTCATAACCATGCTGATATCGTCTTTTCCGGCGCCATTGATAACGCAAGCCTCCATCCACGAATGATCAAGGTCTCCGAAGGCGTTGTAATAGCTTTCGATAATCTGCACAGGCTCCATTCCGGCCGTGGACAGCGCCGAACGGCTTTTGATTACACTGTTCACAATCAGGATAACGATAACAGCCGCCGCGAAACTGCCCAACAATACAGCGGCATTACGTTTAACAAAACGCCTTGCTTTTACCGACACGTTATTTGTTTTCAGGTATTGTGTTTTCTCTTTTTCTGTTATCAGAGTATCCGCTTCTGAAAGACGGCTGACAAACGAAGACGGCGTATCTGTCTTCAGGATTGCAAGGAATTCTTCCAAAAGCCGCGTTCCGTTGGGAATGCCGATTTTCTTCACGTTTTGGCTTAGGGCATTTTGTATCAAAGCAGCCAGCTTGTCATCCAGACCGGGTATAGCAAGACGGATCGGCAGAAAATTGCCTTCGCGCATATCCTCATGAAGAGTAATTTCATCCGCGGCGGAAAAAGCCGGAAAGCCCGCGAATACCTGGTACAGCATAGCAGCGGCAGTGAAGGCTGCGGCATTCATGCCCTTAAGATCGGGCTGGACATACCGGTTGTTAATCAGGTTTGCCTCTTTGGTCATAAGGCAATGCAGGGTCAAACCCGAGGGAGCAAAAAAAATTTCGTTTGACTGGTTTTCGCCGATTAACGCCGCGCAGGGCCATAGCGGCGGTGCGCCTGTCGGTGCCTGGCGTTCTTTCTCTAACACAAGAACCGCTTGAATCCAGAGTCGGATTGCAAATAACGCTTCTTCACGTTTGTCATTGTCGTTCAGCAAGAAATCAAGACGTTCACCTTTGAATGACGGCCCCCATACCACCATTGTTGAATTTTCAACAACGCCGGACGCTTTCCAGAAATCTACAGAAAAATTTGCCGCGTCAGGATTTACAATAAGACCTGGTTCTGTGATGAATTGGGCGAATTTAGCCCGGGCAAAGGCGCGGGAATCAAGCCCCGTGTCAAAACCCAGGGCTTTTTGACCGTCTACTTCAAATAGAAAAACCTGCCTCTCCATTCTGGCGTTTTATCTGGGAGTATACAGATAGCGGAAATATTCCAGATCTGTAGACAATGTTTTGTTAAACTTCGGCAGGGTACTCCGGTAAGATTCCACACCGCGCCAAAAATTAAAAAAGTCCCTGTCCTGGCTGTAAGCCTCGGCGTAAATCCGCGTCGCCGTAGCGTCGGCCCTTCCCCGGATCGTCTCGGCCTGCTCGTAAGCGGCGGAAAGAATGGAGCGTTTTTCGTTGTCCATCTTGCCCAGCCATTCCGCCTTGCTGCCTTCGCCGGCGGAACGGTAGGCCTGGGCTATCTGGTTCCGTTCCCGTATCATGCGGGCGTAAACGCTTGGGGTAAGTTCGTCGGAGTAACGTATCTGCCGCGTTACAACGTCAATAAGCTCTATGCCGTATTCGGGAACCATGCGCCGTGAACGGCTAAGTATCTCCTCGGCAAGGCGGCGGCGGCCTTTTGTAATAGGCTCATAACCTGAACCCGGCTGCACCGTGCTTAATATCTCAGCTCTGATATCCTCCCCCAGACCGGGGTCATCGGTACTTAACGTGCGTTCCATAATAATGTTTGAATTCCGCACTGACTCCCGTAAAAAGTTTTCCGCCACCACGGTACGCACTTCGGAGTCAATAATCTCCGCAAGTTTGGAATATGCCGCGTCCACGGTGTTAATGGCCTCGTAGAATTTTTTGGGATCGGAAATGCGCCAACGGGCGATAACATCGACAAAGATAAACTGCCTTTCCGCGGTTGGCACTATCCTCGCCTCGCCGTCCCATGCCATGATCTTTTTGGGGTAACGGTAAATTTCATCAATAAAAGGAACCTTCAAATACAGGCCCGCCTCGGTGGTAACGTCCCTCAACTGTCCCAACTGCACAACCGCCGCCTGTTCGCCTTCGTTAATAATGTAAAAGGGGCCCGCTATTACAACACCGATAAAGATAACAAAAATAACAACAATAGTAGTTACGATTTTTTTCATTATCTGCCTCCCTGTGCGCCGTTGAGGTTCATCATGGGCAGGAAATTCCTCAGACTGCGGTCAATAAGCGCCGTGCCTTTCTCATCCTTGAATACTTCTTCTATCATTTCATAATACAGCCGCTGCCGTGTAACATCCGGGGATCGGCGGTATTCATTGTACACCGCGTTAAAGCGCGCCACGTCTCCGTGCGCCCTGTTCACCCTCTCTGTGGCGTAACCCTGCGCCACTTGAATAAGACGCTCGGCTTCGCCTCTGGTTTTGGGAATTTCCTCGTTGTATACCTGCTGCCCCTCGTTGATCAGCCGCTCCCTGTCCTGCATGGCTTTATTTACATCCTCAAAAGCCTGTTGTACACCGGCCGGCGGGGTTACGTTCTGAAGCTTTACGGCGATCACGTCGATGCCGAGGTTGTAACCGCGGAAAGTCTCATTCATGATCGCAATGCCTTCCGCCTCAATGGCGCTGCGTTCCAACCCCATGATGTCCATGATAGCCCTGTCGCCGACCAGCATATTTATGACAGAACGCGACACGTCGCGGATAGTGGCGATTCGCTCGTTAACGCTAAAAGTCCATGCCTTTGGATCGCTGACACGGTACTGGATGATCCATTCGACATCAACGATGTTAAGGTCGCCTGTCAGCATGGTGGACTCGCTGGTCTGAGACGCGTATTGGCTTACCGGGAAAGACATCTGGTTACTGTAGGACGGGCTTCGTCCGCCTCTCACCGTACGGAAACCGAATTCCTGAGTCTGTACTGTCTTGACGTTTACCGTGTAATTTCTGTCTATACCGAAGGGCAGCTTAAACTGCAGCCCCGGTCCTTTTGTTGTGTTGTATTTGCCAAAGCGTGTTATCACGGCTTCCTCAGTTTGATCAACTATAAAAACACTGGTTGCCAGTAATATAATCACGACAATTCCGCCGATTACTAAAGTAATCACCGCCGGGTTCAGATACTTGCCCACCTTTGGCGGGGTAAAATGCTCCATTAAAGCCTCCTCACAATGATTTATATTGCCAATAAATTGATTTATTTACAAGTCTTAAAAGTGTCCGATGTTTTGATTCTCACGATCCTTATCATCGCTCTTGCGACAATCCATAAATATAGTGTAAAATTAGGCAGATAATGGGGGGGCCTGCAAACTATAACAATAGGCAGGTTTGATTTATGGGGTTGGCGGTTATTGACATTGTATTTCTTGTGATCATCGCGATCTTTGCGCTTCGCTGCGGATTGCGCGGTATTGTCGGCGAACTAATGTCAATGGCGGCGCTGGTCCTGGGTCTGCTGGCGGCGATTTTTTTCTTCAGAAAAACAGCGGAACTAATCCGCGGCAGATTTGTCCCCGATGTAAAGGCGCTCCCTGAAATAATATCCTTTGTAGCGGTCTTCATTGTCGTTTTCGCCGCCATAAAAATACTTGAAACAATATTAAAAGATATTATTGAGAGGATACAACTCGGCGGAGTGGATCGCTTCCTTGGCTTTTTCCTCGGCGTTGCCGAAGGATTGGTTATTGTATGCCTGCTCATGTTCCTGATAATTGTTCAGCCCTTTGTCGAACCTGATCTCATTTTAGAGGGCAGCTTTCTTGCTGATATACTAATGCCGTTCATCATTGGAACCAAAAAAGAACTGTTTGAATCTGTCGCCTGGTTCAATGAGGCCGCGGGAGGATTCTCCTGTGTTTGAGAACATCATAGCGCAGGCGGCGGCAGGCCAGCTAAAAGCGGATATTCTTTCAAACAAGCTTGCGCCCTCCATGCTTTTTTTTGGGCCTACAGCGTCGGGTAAGGGCAGCGCCGCAATGGAGCTTGCGCGTTCCCTCTCATGCGAGAAGGGGGACGCCCAGTGGAACTGTCCCTGCCATTCCTGCGTCCGCCATCGATCCCTTATCCACGCCGATCTTGCGATGATTGGGCCTCGTAGTTTTACGGCGGAAATAGCCGCTTCCCGCGCAGCTTTCCTGAGAGACCCTTCGTCATCCGCCGGTCGGTCCCTTTTTATCCGTTCTTTGAGAAAATTGCTGGCGCGTTTTGCTCCCTCTGTCTGGGAGTACGAGCCGAAATCAAACAAACTTAACCCCCTGCCCCTTCTTCATTCGCTGGAAGAGGAGCTTGACGAGTTTGAGGCAATGACGGTTGATCTGTCATCAAGCGATACCCTGAATGACAATGTACATAACAAGAACAATGCGCTTGAAAATCTCACCGATTCCCTTGTTAAGAACGCTGTCAAACTTGATGAGTGTATCAGCGAGGCTGTCCCCATAGCGCAGGTACGCAAGGCTGCGTACTGGGCGAGGCTTTCCCCGTCAGGAAAACGTAAAACATTGATCATTGAGAACGCCGACCGCATGGAAGAAAAAGCACGGAACGCCCTGCTCAAACTGCTTGAGGAACCGCCTGAATCGATCAGCATTATCCTCACCGCCCTCAGGCGGGAAGCTGTCATGCCGACGATTCTGTCGCGCCTTCGGCCATATCGTTTTACAGCCCGAAGCGCTGTTGAGGAAAAAGAAATTCTTCGCAGGGTTTTCAGGGATCCCCGCTGGACACAGGATGCCGGCGGCACGCCTTCCGGGGAAGGCGCATCGACTAACACTTCCGGCCTTATCGGGACATATCTTGAATCCTTTCTTCCGCAGCCCTCGGACAAGTTGTTGCCTCTTGCGGCGTTCTTTGTTGCCGCTGTCGCGCGCTCGGCTGTGGTTTTTCAAAAAAACCGCGGCATAACCGAAATACCGGAAACCGTCGCCGCTTTGGGAAGCTATTGCGCAAGGATAGCGGAATCCGCCGGTTTGGAACGCCCTGTTGACGCTAAAGAAACCGTTTCCTCTTTGCTGTCCCAAAGCAGCGATTTTGAAGGGCGTTCTTTCCCGCGTTTTCTTGCCCTTGTTCTTGACCTTGTGTCGTGGTCGCTTGAGCAGTGCGCTTCCAATCCTGAGGTCATAGCTTGCAGGGAAACATGGAGGCTGCGGATCAGGGAAGCGTACGCGGCATATTCTGTCTGGAACCAAAGGCCGGAAGCCGCGCTTGAATCGCTGTTTTTCCGTCTCAGGGAAGAAGCTGCGGGAGCAGCGTTGACATGAGCGGCTTTTACCGGCGGGCGCTCAGCAAACTTAACAGGCTCAATCTGGAGCAATGCCGGGAACTCCTTGTATCGGCTTCGCAGGAAATTTTCCGTCTTGATACCGTGCTTGACTCTCTGCCCTGCGGCATACTGGTATGCGACGAGAAACACCATTTGCTCATGGCAAATAAGGCAGCCCTGCGTTTTCTTCCCATGAGTTATACGGAAGGCGACCTTTTATGGGAGCTTATCCCCGATGAACCTATAGCAAATTTTTTTCAACAGGTTTTAAAACACGGCGACAGGGTACTGGAACATGAAATGGATATCCATACACAGGGGCCGGGCTCGGGACGCCTGCTTTCGATCAGCGTACACCCGCTTGTCGAGAAGCGGCATATAACCGGTTCCCTTGTATATATTGAAGATATAACCGAGAAACGCGGCAGAGAGGTCCGGCTGCGCCGCGCCGAAAACCTGGCCAGTCTTACCACGCTAGCGGCGGGCGTCGCCCACGAGATAAAGAACCCGTTAGGGGCTATTTCAATTCACCTCCAGCTTTTGCGGAAAGCTCTGGGCAAAAAGGAAAAACAACAGGAACCTGCCACCGAGCGAGCGAAAGCGAGCGAAGGTTCCCCTCTGGACACGGACGCGTTAGTCGATAAGTATTTTTCCGTATTAAACGAAGAAGTAAACAGGCTTAACGGCATTGTTATTGACTTTTTGTTTGCCGTGCGCCCCATGTCGCTGGAACTCTGCGAGGGGGATCTAAACGCGCTTATTGCGGGGCTTGGCGAATTTATACGCGCTGAACTGGAACAGTCCAATATACGGCTCCTGCTTGAGCTTGACGAACAGCTTCCCCCGGTACTTTTCGACGAGCGTTATATGAAACAGGTTCTGCTTAATCTGATAAAGAACGCACAGGCCGCCATGCCGAAGGGGGGACTGCTGACTATTGCCACAGTGGGAAGAGACAGCGAGATACGGATAAGCGTATGCGACACAGGCACGGGGATTAGCCAGGAAAACCTTAAAAAAATATTTGAACCTTATTTCACGACAAAAGGCAACGGCACGGGTCTTGGGCTTACCCTTGTATATAAAATTATCAGGGAACATCAGGGCGAAATGTCGGTTGATTCGCGGGAAGGGGAGGGAACGGATTTTGAGATCATCCTTCCCATCTATCAGAAAAAACAGAATCTGATCAATTATTCAGGAGCAAAAAATGAAATTTAAACTCCTTGTTGTTGATGATGAAAAGAACATTCGTGAGGGGCTTGCCGCTTCTCTTGAAATGGACGGTTACAATACAGTCTGCGCCGCAAGCGGCGATGAAGCGTGGGAGCTTTATTGCAAGGGCGACATAGACCTTGTTATTACCGATCTGCGCATGCCCGGCATGGACGGCGAGGAACTTATGCGCCGCATACTGGCCGAGACTCCGGGTCTGCCTGTTATTATACTCACCGGGCACGGCACTATAGAAAACGCCGTCAGCGCAATGCACGACGGAGCATGGGATTTCCTTACCAAGCCTGTCAATCTGGATCATCTTGCAATACTGGTAAAGCGGGCTCTGGAAAACAGGGAACTAGTGCTGCGCCACCGGGAACTGGAAGCCGATCTGGAGCGCGGCCGGCTCTTGTCCGGCATGATAGGCAAGTCAACCGTTATGCGAAAAGTCTTTGACACTATAAACCGTGTCGCGCCAACCAAAGCCTCGGTATTAATTACTGGTGAATCAGGGGTTGGCAAAGAACTGGTCGCCGACGCCATCCACGAGCTTTCACCCCGTAAGGGCAAGCCCATGGTTAAAGTGCATTGCGCCGCGCTTTCGGCAAACCTCCTTGAAAGCGAGTTATTCGGCCACGAGAAAGGGGCGTTCACAGGCGCGGTTTCCCGGCGGCGCGGACGTTTTGAGCTTGCTAACGGCGGTACGCTTTTTCTTGACGAGATTGGCGAGATAGACCAAAACATACAGATAAAACTTCTGCGTGTTTTACAGGAACGCCAATTTGAGCGCGTCGGTGGGGAAGAAACACTTGAAACCGACGTCCGCATTGTCGCCGCGACCAACAAAGACCTCAAAGCCGAGATAGAAAAAGGCAATTTCCGCGAAGACCTTTACTTCCGCCTTAACGTGGTGAGCATCCATGTTCCCCCGTTACGCGAAAGAAAAGACGACATTCCCCTGATGGCTGCCAGCTTCCTTAAGGAAATCGCCGCAGAAAACAACAAAACCATCGAAGGCATACACGAAAAAGCCTATGCCCGGCTCTACGCCTACGACTGGCCCGGCAATATCCGCGAGCTTCGCAACTGCATTGAAAGCGCCGTGGTCATGTGCCGCAAACCGATCATCGCCGTAGACGATCTGCCTCCCGCCCTGCAATCATCTTCCGACGATGAAGGCTGGGTGCGTGTGCCTCTGGATTGCACTCTTGAAGAAGCTGAAAAAATCATTATCAAAGCTGCGATTGGTTTTCACAAGAACAAGACCAAGGCCGCCGAGGTTCTTGGCATTGGAAGGAAGACGCTGCACAGGAAAATTTTGGAAGAATAACGGGGCTTTTATGGATGTATTAACCCCGAATCAACGTCATAAATGTATGTCTCGTATCAGGAGTAAAGATACTTCCATAGAGATTTTATTGCGTAAAGCCCTATGGCGTGAAGGTATCCGTTACAGAAAAAATTATGACAAATTACAGGGAAAACCCGATATTGCCATAACAAAATACAAAATTGCTGTTTTCTGTGACGGTGAATTATGGCATGGCAAGGATTGGGAAAATAAAAAAGGACAAATTAATACAAACAAGGACTATTGGACAAAAAAAATCGAACGTAATATAGTGCGGGATAACAAAAATGAAAAAAAACTTGAGAGTATGGGCTGGACTGTTATCAGGTTTTGGGGGAAAGAAATAAAAGATAATCTTATGGATTGTGTAAATGTAATTAAAGAAACCATTTACGAAATAAAACATAATTTAAACAATATAGAATATGAACAAGGATATGATGAAAATATTGCTTTAATAGCGGCAGATACCGAACCTGAATATAATGAGTAGGTAGAAGTACCTCAGTCTCCATACGGCTAGTGTTTTGTCCGATACAGACAACAAATAAAAATATGATAAAATGGAGGCATGAAAGAATTACAGCCAAACTTAAACAATGATGATAAAAACCTGATGAAGAAACTGTTATCAGCGGGACACATAGAACACAAATTTGCCGTCCGATTGCAAACCATACTGTTACGCGCGCAAGGAGATAAAAGCGGCGATATAGCCCGGTTTTTAGGAATACATATTTCAACAGTAAGTTTATATATCAACCGCTATAACGCTAACGGAATAGAAGCGCTGGTGCGGGATAAGACACGGAAACCCATTGGAGCTGCCGGGCGCTGGCACGGCGGGTAGGGATTGGGCATACGTCGGTAAATGCGATATTGCAGGAATTCGGGTTAAAACCGCCTCAAAACGCGGTAGTTTTGTGTATAGATGAAAAAACACAGATACAGGCTCTGGAACGCGCCCAGCCGGTGCTTCCCCTAATCCGCAACGTGCCCGAACGGCAGAGCAAAGACTACATACGGCATGGCACGACGACATTATTCGCGGCATTAAATATTTTAAACGGAAAAGTGATCGGCGAATGCAACGCGACGCATAGCTCGCAGGATTATATCCGGTTTCTGAAGAAAGTAGATAAAGCATGTCCTCCAAAGAAGGTTCTGCATATAGTAACCGATAATCTGTCCGCGCATAAAACAAAAGCGGTATATGATTATATTGAAAACAATCCAAAAAGATTTGTACTCCATTTCATTCCGACTTATTCATCTTGGCTTAACCTTGAGGAACGGTGGTTTGCGGAGATAACTAATAAGAGCATACGCAGAGGCAGTTTTGAATCGGTTGATGAATTAATCACCGCAATAAAAAAAATATATTAAGAACTGGAATAAATCAGGGCGCACGTTTTCATGGACTAAGAAACCTGATGAGATACTTGCTAAAATCCAGAAGGCTCAATCATTTTGAATTCTGTTTTGGACAGAACACTAGGGGGGTAAATGTCTAACTCAAGAAAAAATATGGTGATAAAAGTGCGCCGTAAGCTGTAGGTAATCAAATTATGTATATATTGTTTACTGGGAATTTTGATAAACAATACACCTTGACAAACCGTACCAATTTTGATACACTTATAATATGCCTCATAACCTTGATGGGAAAGCCCTGACAGTATATTTCTACAAGACTCCTGCTGGTAATGAGCCGGTAAGAGAATGGTTGAAACAGCGGACACCGGAGGAAAAAAGGGCAATAGGTGAAGACATCAAGGCGGTCGAAATTTCCTGGCCTGTTGGATATCCACAAGTTACCAAACTGGACAAGGATTTATGGGAAATAAGGACAAATTTACCAAATGGTATTTGTCGAATATTTTTTACAATTTGGAAGAAGTATATGGTTTTATTACATGGTATTATAAAAAAGAGCCAGAAAACACCACAACAGGACTTAGACCATGTTAAAAAACTGAGGAATAGAGTAATGGCAGGAGGGATAACCAATGAAGAATAATACTATTGGCAGTTCATTTGATGATTTTCTTGTTGAAGAAGGTATCAGTGAGGAAGTGGAGGCTGGAGCCATAAAAAAAATCATTGCCTATCAATTACTGGAAGCTATCGAAAAAGAACATATTTCAAGAACCGCTTTGGCAACACGGCTTGAAACTTCTCGTGCTGCAGTAAACAGATTGCTTGATCCGGAAAACGAGTCAATCACTCTATTAACCCTAAAAAAAGCGGCTAATGTATTAGGAAAAAAATTAAAGCTTGAATTAGTATAAAGAACTTGTTTTTTCCCCTTAAAATGGATATCCAGATGAAACAAAAACGGGAGCGAAAGAAATTCTATTCGCTCTTTTATAACAAATATCTTATTTTAATTTTTCGGGCAACCCGGATTTGAACCGGGGACCTCTTGGTCCCGAACCAAGCGCGCTACCAACTGCGCTACTGCCCGTGTTTTACACAAAAAAACCCGTCCGTAAGACGGGTTAACGGGAGCGACGGGGCTTGAACCCGCGATCTCCGGCTTGACAGGCCAGCGTGATAAACCAGCTTCACTACGCCCCCAGTTATGATATATATAGAAATTAGCTTTTTCGAGCTAATATGTCAATAGGTTATTCATTCAAAAACCGCTGAATAGCCAATGATGAAAAGCCTTCGCTCTTTAGCAGGTACTTTAGGGAACGGCCGTCATCACCTTCATCGCTGTCGAGCTTTCTCTTGCGTTGCAGTTTTTCCGCATAGCGTTTCAGAAGCAGAAATTCAGCGTCATCATCAAGCGCCTCTTTCAAAGCAAAGGCCGTGTCATCGCGGTCAATGCCGCGGGCGCTTAACGCGATGAGCAGACGCCGGGGACTGGTGCGCTGCCGGCTAATCCGCGCGTCCAGCCAAAGGCGGGCATAACGCCTGTCATCCAGTAAGCCCGATTCGCAAAGCTGCGAGATCACGCTGCGGACACAGGCTGAATCATGACCCCGTTTCTCCAGTTTGCGCGTAAGCCCCAGACAAGTCTGCTCAGCGCGGGCAATAAGCCGCAACGCGGTTTTTTCCGCCCGCAGACAGGCGGAGGCGAAACGAAGCCCGTCTTCCTCAGCTTCGCTTATCTCAATGCCATCGGCAATATTAAAAACAAGAGGCAGATAGCAAGTCTTAAATGAAAACAGAGAACCATCGGAAAGCTCGACACGCCGCAAGCTCTCATCGGACTCATGCCTTATGGAAATGATAGTCATGCCGGGAAAAAGAAGAAAATAAAATAGTTTCTCTAGCGTTTGGAGAACTGGAAGCGTCTGCGCGCTCCGCGGCGGCCGTATTTTTTCCGTTCAACCATGCGCGAATCGCGGGTAAGGTAACCGTTGCTCCGAAGGCTTGTATAATTGGCCTGATCAACCTGGACCAGGGCGCGGGCAAGGCCGTGGCGGCAGGCTCCCGCCTGACCGTTGTTTCCGCCTCCGTACACGTTTATCAAAATATCAAACTTGTTTTCGCTGTCTGTTACCATTAACGGCTGACGAACAACAAGGCAATGCTCGCCCTGGG
>Ga0268262_10003125_pt1 | contig 18228 bp, 25 predicted proteins | sample TergutNc150P3_FD_190354 | JGI IMG/M metagenome (GOLD analysis project Ga0268262, IMG submission 190354) | Nasutitermes corniger P3 segment gut microbial community from laboratory colony in Florida, USA - Nc150 P3 (SPAdes) (version 2) | ecosystem: Host-associated > Arthropoda: Insects >...
TGTTTTTGGATTGACGGAACTCTCCAACTGCTCGGCTTGGTGGGCTATGGAGGAGTAGAATTTACAACCCAAAAAGCAAAAATAGCCGCTTTTTATTAAATTAAAACTATGGATAAGCAATTAGAGATGTTCCCTGCCATAAAGCCAAAAGCAAAGCTAATGGCAAAAAACACATTCACAAAAGCACTGCAAATGCTGGATAATCCTATGATGTATATGCAGCAATTCAATGAGGTGGCAAACCCCGCAACGCTCAAAAGAAGCATACATCAAGGGCTTATTACGCACGATTACCACACTCTATCCCATATCTACATCGGAAGCGGTCTTATAGCAACCGCAATAGAAAACCCCATAAACGATGCTTTCAGCAAAGGATTTGAGATAAAAAGCGAGCATTTAGGCTCTGACGACATTAAGCAGATAATGAACTTGATAGACGAAAAAGAGCTTGTGGAGAAAATTAAAGAGGCGATGACGTGGCAGAGCCTGTTCGGTGGAGGGGGGCTTATAGTAGCCCGTGAATACAACGATGCCACGCAGAGAATTTTTGAGCTTGAAAAGGGAGAGGATTTTGACCTCTTTCCGGTAAATAGGTGGCAACTCAATTTCAACCCTATGGGGATTAACCCCGCAGCGGGCATAGACGTAGATAACGCCGATTTCTTTTGGTTCGCAAATGAAATGATAAACGCTAAAAACGTGATTCTGCTAAAGGGCAAGAAAGCCCCTTTCATTATTTCGCAAACTCTGAACGGCTGGGGTCTTAGCGATGTGGAGAAAATGATAAACGACCTCAATATTTACACCAAGACCCGCGATGTCCTTTTTGAGATTTTAGACGAAAGCAAAATAGATGTTTACAAAATAGACGGATTTTTGGAAGCGATTATGGGCAATAGAGAAGCCGCTATATTGCGTAGAATTGAGTTCCAGAACAGAATGAAAAGCCACAAAAACGCTCTTGTTATGGATATAAAAGACAATTACGATAATAAATCAAATACATTCAGCGGATTAAGCGAGGTTTCGCATGAGAACCGGATAGATATTGCCGCCGCTCTACGGCAGCCCGTTGTTAAACTGTTCGGCACAAGCCCATCGGGTTTCACCAGCGGCGAGGAAGAGTTCGGGCAATACTACCAAATGGTGGATAGCGGGGCTAGGAAAATAGCGGCTAGGGTGTTGAAAAAGGTTGTGGCTCTGTGCGCCAATTCCCTGTTAGGATTTTGCCCCAGCTTCACGATAGAATTTCCCCCGTTCAAGGCAAAGAACGAAAAAGAAGAAGAAGACATAGTAACAACAAAGATAGCCAATGCCGCACAATTATTCCAGCTTGGGGCAATAACAAGCGTGAGCGAGTATTTGAAGAAAAGGAACGTGGAACTGTGAAAAATCTGCTCATAACCTGCAAAACAGAGGCGGCTATAGACATAGGCAGCCTTACCGAATTGCAGGACGGGTTGAAGAAACGAAGCCAGAAGGATATTGACAAAATCAAACGCTCTATAAACAAACATGGATTTGCAACGCCCTTTTTTGTCTGGAAGGACAAAAAAACGAACTACGTGCTTGACGGGCACGGCAGGCTGGAGGCTTGCAAGCAAATGAGGGATATAGACGGCGTGGATATGCCGCCTCTCCCCGTTGTCTATGTGGAGTGCAAAAACAAGGCAGATGCGAAAAACCTGTTGCTTAAAATAACATCGCAATACGGCAAGGTCTCTCCCGCCGGTCTTGACGAATTTATAGAAGACGTGCCGGATTTCGTTTATGATGATGTGGATTTGAGGTTTGAGAAAATAACAGTTTTTAACCAAGATGAGCTAGAAAAGAACTTGGATGACTGCGGCTTGAAATTCCCTGTTGTCATTGCCCAAGACCAGAGCGAATACAACAAATTGCAGCAGGTGAAGAAGTCTCTGGTCGTGTTCAGCGATGAAAACGCAATACAAGAGCTAATAGAAAACGCTTTGAGGGAGATAGAAAAAACGTGAATCTGTTTCTCCAAAATATGTTCTATATGCCGGCAATGGTTGAATGGAGCGGGAATAAATGCGATTACGGCTGCCTGTATTGCTTTGTGGAAAATTCCAGCAAATACAAGGTCAATAATCCCGTTGAGATAGTGAACCAGCTTAAAAATCCCACAGGCGTTGCAGGGCAAGCGATTAAACTCGGCTATCCTCTATTGTTCAGCAACCGCACAGACCCATTTTCGCCCCATAATTTGCCCATTACGAGGCTCATAACACAATTAACCGCAAATATGCCCAACGGCGTGATTTGGCAGACAAAAACGGGCAATACGAAGGAAATAGAGGCGGTTCTCAATGCCTATGCCAAAACGGGAAAGAAAAACGCCATATTTGCCATTACAGTCAATACTCTTGACGATAGCAAACGCAAGATGATAGAGCCACACGCCCCGCCAACGGAGCAGAGGCTAAAAGTAGCAGAAATGGTTAAGAGCGCGGGTCTAGGTGTCATGGCCAATGTGGCACCTTTGCACAATGGGATTATACCATACTCGGAGTTTCCAGCCTTCGCAGACGAACTCTTAAAGACGTTCCACGTGGCACATAGTTGCACATTCCATATATCCCGCAAGGCTTGGAAGAAGCGGCAAGCGGAATTAACGCAGGCAGGCATAAACACGCAGAGCGGAAGGGATTATGCCGATGTGGTGTATGAATACGAAGCGGATAACCCTAGATTTACACTCACGGACGGCAATAGCTTAACTCTATACAACTATTACAGGGAAAGGCTAGGAAAAGTAGGGATTTTATATGGCGCATTTGTAGAAAACCTGCAACGAATACCAAGCGGCGCGGAAATAACCATAAATGACTTTATAGAGCCTTTTGCGGCTTTATGCCCCGACATCATAGACAAGGATATGAGAATGAGGGAATACCTCTGCTTGCAGGATTTGAACCTATACAAGCGTTATGACGTGCAGAGGGTAAGGACATTGCGCGAGCTTTTGACGTGGCTATACAACAACCCAGAGGCAAAATTCAGCCCATTGTGCAACAGGCTAACTACCTATGAGAATGGGAAAATATATAGATTATGAGTAAATCAACAAGGAGGATATTATGCTCAAATCCAACAAATTAACCGCAAACAATATCAGAACTGAATCGTTGCCTGGATTAGGAAGCGGAGTAGGTAGAAAAGCGGTAAAATCTTTTGCGGCTAGTGGAAATAGGATTTTCAAAAACAACGGCGAAAAGGTAGCCAATCTAAAAACAAGAGTCCAGAAACATAAAAATAGATAATATGCTCTCTCCCCTGCTGGAAGCCTTTGGGCTTCCAACCGCTTACAACGGCAAGCCCGATTTTGATAGCCTTGTTGCCTCCAAGATACGAGACGGCTCTATAAAGGCTTATGGAATGGGCGAGAGGCTGCAAGTGCCCCCTGCGGAAAGCAGGGCAAGGGATTTTCTCCTTGAAAACGGATGGCGGTTCAAGAACGGGTATTTCATAGCCAAACCCGAAACATTCGGCAGATATGCCAAACGCTTGCAAGCGGCGGTTATGGACAACAAGAACAATGCCGTCACGCTCAAAGCTCTCGCGGATGCTAGGATAAGCCAGATAATGGAAACAGTCCGGCAGGGCGATATATTCATACCCCAAAGCGAGATAGACCAATTCACGCAGATTGCCAAAAACGACTTCCAAACAACAAAGACAAATCTGGGAATACAGATAGAATGGAACGATGATATTGCCTACTCTTTGCAGGATAGGATAAACGAGAATTACAAAAAGAATTTCGCTGGCTTCACGGAGAAGCAAGCACAGGAAATACGCTCGTGGGTGCATGACCATTTTGTGAATGGCGATTTAAATAAAAAGTCTATGTCGGAGTATTTCACCGAGCAATACGAGATAAGCAATGAGCGGGCAAGGTTCTGGGCTAGGCAGGAGCTTTCAATGTTCGTAAGCACTCTCAAAACGGAGCAGATGAACGCGGCTGGCTACCGCTACTATGAATGGGTTGCGGTTATGGACAACCGCACAAGAGACGACCATAGGGATTTGCACGGCTCTTTGCAGGACACCTACAACCCTCCCGTTGTTGATTTGCGAACAGGGCGAAGGGGCAACCCTGGTATGGATTTCAATTGCCGCTGTTTTGCCAAGTTCATAACCGAAGAAGAGTATTTGGAGAGGCAAAACGATATTTCAGAGTAAAATTCTTTATCCCCTCGCAGAGAAAGTCAAGAAAAAGTCAAGAAAAAGTCATCTACCCACAAAAGCCTATTTTCTCGGCTCTGTTGGCAGATACCCCGATTTTACCCCCCCTTTTTTTACCAAAACGCTATTTTTAGCTCAAAAATGCAGGTTTTGAGCCTCTTTGTCTGTAAATACCCCCTCCCTCCACCCCTTTTGCCAAAAATAGCAATGCAACCCAAAAACCGATTCACGGGCATATAAGGTATATTTACCTCAATGCAGCCCAAAAAACACTTTGCGATTTTTCTCATACCTGGACTATGCTCTTACGAGGGCGAGGGCAATGGCGTGTGGCTGTTCCAAAAAGCGGCTATAGACAACTCAATAGGCTCATTCATAGGCAAGCCCGTGCAGATAGGGCATAATGAGGGTTCGCCTGCCGTTGGCTATGTATATGTGGTTAAATTTGACGAGTATCTCGGTGCTTATATTGCGGACTTTTTCCTGCTTGACGAACAGGCGGAAGGAATGGTAAGCAGCGGCGACTACTTCCCCTCTTGCGGCTACACGGTTGAGGAGCAAGGGGAGGGGGGGGTCTATAATGAGCTTGAATATAGCTTGGAAGTTCTCAAAGCCCGCTTTGACCATTTGGCTATTGTGGATAGCCCAAGATACTCGTGCGGAGTGTTTGATTTTTACAACACGAACACCCCAAATAGCGAAGATAAACCTAAATTAGAATTGAAAGCTATAAACTCTGGAGGCAGAATGGCTAGCAAGAAAAAGACCGCCAATAATGAGAGCGGCACAGAGGAAGAGAAAAAAGACGAGGCTGCGCAAGCCGAGAATAGCTCTACAGAAGGTGAGACCACTGCCACAAACAGCACAGAGGGCGAATCAGTATTAGACAAAGTTGTTATTACCCCAGACGGCGAGATGCCTATAAATGAGCTTGTGGAGAAATACAAGAAAATTGTAGCGGACAATGCAAAAAGAATCATAGACGAGAATGAGAGTTTGGATATTGACGGCAAGAGCGTAACAGTCAAAGAGATGATAGAAACAGTATTCGGAAGCTCTAAGGAAGAAGAACCGGTAGCGGAAGAACCTCCCCCACCCCCCGCAGAAAACGAGGGCGATGAGGATGACGAGGAAGATGAGGAACAACCGCCAGCGGCGACAAATTCCAAGACCAAGACCGCAACCAATGGCGTGGAGAAAATGAAGAAGGCAGCAACAGCGGCTAACTCTGCTCCAACAATCAATAATTCAAGGCTACCCAATGAGAGCAGAAACGCTTTCAATGAACGAATGACCAAACAAATTTTCTTAGGAGGTTAAAAATATGGCATTTACAGAATTAAACAGATTTGCGCCGGAGGTGTTGGAAGGGCAATTAGCTCTCGTCAATGGCAACCAGCCGAATGTCCTCAATGTGATGTTCTATCCATTTGAAGATAGCGAATATCAAACGGTCAAAGCTGGCGAGGCGGTTAAATTACAGCAAGGCAAAAGCCTAACGCCTCTTGTGAAACATAATGAAGATATTGGCTCATATCCTCCTATTGGCGTTGTTTTGGTAAATCAGAAAAAAGACACCTTCAAGGCTGGCGATATGGTAGAGGTTGCTTGCAGAGGCTCTATAGTGTATCTGAGAACTAGAGACCCTATACATCGCGGGGATTCCTATAGGAATATAGGAACTTCTCTTGATGAGGGCGATGCAGGTGAAATAATAAGAGTTTCAATAGGAGGGATACTATAATGCCGAATACAAACGGATATTTGCAGGAAATAAACACCCTAACGCAGGCTATAGAGCCTATACTCAAACAGAATAACTACGAAGTTCCCAATATACCGGATTTCGTGGATTTTGATTTTACCGGCGCATATATGGATAGGATTATTCAGGGTCGCACCCGCTCGCACTCCAAAAGAGGCGCAGGGTTCAGAAGCGGCTCCCCTGGGTTTGCAAAAGCACCGCACGTGGAAGTTTCCAGAGATACAATCTCTATAAATAACTATCCTTGGCTTGAATATATATTGTGGTCAAAATACGAGCTAGAGCAGGCAAAACGCGGGATTATATCTTTTGACACTCTTTCCGAGAGAGTGGATGCCGTGAAGAAAAGCTGGGATTTGGATAAGCAGGATGCTATTTTCTGCGGGTTCAAAGAAGGCAATATAGAGATTTTCGGCTTGCTCAATATACCGAATGTAAATTCCAACAATTCACTTATTCCCAATGGCAAAGGCATAAAGAATTTATCTGCTACCGAAATGCACAATTTCATAGCGGAAATTTTAGATGCTTATGCTAAAAATTCAAGAATAGCCACTATGCCGGATAGGTTCGTTGTTCCTCTTGCCGATTATCTCGGCTGGGGAAATACTTTGGTGGCTTCTCCCGATTTGAACAATGTTAATGTAATTCAAAAATCCATAGTTGAATACTTGGAAGATATGTTCAAGACTATGACCCAGAATCCTAGCTTCAAAATTTTGTTCAGCAAATACAGCGAAGCCAGCATCATGAAGGAAATCACCGGAATAGAATTAAACCGCTATGCTCTCTATAAAAAAGAGAGGGAATCATTGCGTTTTGTTATCCCGCAGGAATTGACAACTTCCAATATAGTGGAAACAAGCCCCGAAACATTCTCTATGGCTGCGAGCGGTCAGTTGGCAGGCATAATCTGCGGCAGACCAGAGAACATTCTTTACCTTGACACGGCGGAGGCATAAAATGATTTTGCAAAGCAAAGCAACAGGCGGAATCACTTTCAAAGACGGCTCTAAAATAAAAATCCTCAAAGCTGGAGGCACTCTTGTTGTTGAAAGCGAAGAGGTCGCCAAAAAGTTAATGAAGATGTATTCTGGAATCATAGTAGAGGTTGATACGGGCAATTCAAAGACGGCATCAACCGATGAAGAAGAAGCGGAAGCCGAGGGCGAATCTCTCATTGAGAATGATGCGGAAGCGGCAAAGGCAGCGAAAACCAAAACAACCAAAGGGGGCAAAAAAAATGTTTCAGCCTCCAACAATAAATGAGTTTAAGGATTTCTTTGACGGCGGCGAGTTCGTTTATGACGAGCAACCGCCAGCCGTGCGCGATAAAGATATAGACCGCGCACAACAGGAAGCTCTAATCATATTCCCCTCAAATCTTTTTCCAAACAGGAAAGATACCGATACGGCGTTTAATTACCTAACGGCTCATTTTCTTTTGACGGCTATGAATATACGCAAGAGCGGCGGCGCGCCTGAATATCCGGTATCCAGCCAGTCAGCCGATGGTTTGAGTGTTAGCTACCAAATCCCCGCGTTTCTTGCAAATTCTCCGTTTTTGTCGCAATTCACGACTACGAGCTTTGGAATTAGATATGCCTCTATGGTTTATCCCAGCGCATTGGCGAATTCCAGAAACGTTGTCAGGGGGGGGACTACCCCATGAGAGATGGCATACACATAAATAAGGCTCTTGGAGAGAAATTCGCAGAAATGAGGATTAGGGTTGGCGTTCTTGGCGGCGTTATGTATCCACCCAAAAAAGGGCATACAGAAGATGGTTTGCTTGTTGCCTCTATTGCCGCTATTCACGAGTTTGGAAGCCCTAGAAGGAATATAGATAAGCGGTCATTTATTTTAGAGCCTATAAAGAGGGAATTATCGGATATTGCAAAGAAATCTAAAAATATAAATGATATTGGCTTGAAATTGGAAAATGTTTGCAAAGAAGAAATAGAGACGGAAGGACACGGCTCTTGGAAAGGGTTCAGCGAGAATTACAAAATGCGCCCAAGCGGACAGCCCGTAACTGCCGAAAGCAAAATGTTGAGAGATACTAGCCTGCTTGTTAAAAGCATAACGCACAAAGTGGAGGGCGTGTAATGGAATCCCTATTCGGCGATATACTAGCTAAACTCGGCATAAGCAGCGGTGTTGCCCTTGTGCTTTATTTTATCATCAAAGAGATAATAAACACCAAAGAGCGTAAAACAAACGATTTAATAAAGAGCAACGAAGAAAAGACAATGGAGATTTTGGAGCTTGAAAAACAGGCTACCCACCATAGAAAAGAAGAAAGGGACATGCAGATAAACTCTATACAAAGAGATTTTTCCCAAAGATATGAGGAATTGTCGCATGAGATTAAAAGCATGAGCTGGTCGTTGGAAAAATTAGACAGCAGGCTAGATGCAAATGTGAGCGAAGTGGATAAAATGAAAGGCTATCTGGAGGCTAAAGATGCTAGAAGTATATAACTTCATAGGCTCGCAGATAGAGACCGTTTTTGCTGGGCAGGATTTATGGCAGCTCTCAAAGCCCGTTTCGGTTGCCGTTGCAACAAGCGAGGGGAAATACGTGTATAATATGTCGCCTGGATTTCCTACAAATATGCGGAGCGGATGCCATGTTATAGATAGCATTATACCCAAATTCACGGGCAACAACAAATATAATCTGGCTATACTCTGCCACGATTTCGCATATACAAAGCTCCCAAATGGAGAAAATCCCGTGCCACGCGATATTGCCGATGAAATGTTGCGGCAAATGTGCATTATTTCCGGCGAGCTTGGGAGAGTGCGGGCAGCTATAATGTATAGGGCATTGCGCATAGGCGGCGGCTCTGCTTATGAGTGCGAAAATAAAGGTGCTTACAAAGATGCCGGAAAATATATGTCTTTCCGGTTGGAGGCTAGATAGGTATGCAGCCCAATTTGTCATCCGCTCTCAATGGCTGGACTGAACCGGTTCGGGCATATCTCTATACAACTAGGGTGGAGAGCGGCATTGTCAAAAGAACATTCCACAACTTTTCCTTAATCGGCAATTTGCAAATGGGAAACAACGATGACCTTATGATAGTCCCAGAGCAGGAAAGGCATTATGCCATATGGCGTTTGCTGGTTGCGGAAACAAATACATCTCTCAAACAGGGCGATTTGGTCAAAATCTTCTATCAAGGCTCGGATAAATACTTCAAGGTTATAGGTGTCAAGGACAACACGAGAAACAATTTCAGCAGATATATATTGCAGGAGCGCGCACCCGATGACGATGTGCCTCCTGAAATTTCCATTCCCGAAAACAACGCACCGGACAATGCCCTAGCCTCTCAAGACGGCATGTATCTTGTGGCGCAGGAGGCTCTATGAGTGCCTTCGTGGAAATTTCAGAAAAGTTCATAAAGGTTGTTGAAGAGTTCATGCCGGAGCTTAAAAGCCGCATAGTCATTTACGGGCAAAGTTGGGGCGAGCCAAAAGACGGCAAGCCCTATGTCATTATCTCTATGCTGGATAGCCCCCTTAGCAATTTCACGGATAGCAATAATCAAAAAGACGAATGGGCAAGAACATTCAAAATAGAACTGCACGTTTATGGCAGGAACTTGGATACTCTGGATATAGCGGAGAAATTGGCATTCATCAACGAAAAGACAATGAACATAAACAAGTTTTTGAAGAATGGGATAGGTGTTTTTTGCAACCGCAAGATAAAGCCCAGACCGGAAACGGAAGGCTCTACGGTTATATACAGGTATGATTTGGAATTTGCTTTGACATTCATAGGCAGGAGCGAACCTAGCAGGAGTGAATTTGAGCAGAGCGGCGAATTGGCAGCATTAACAACGGAGAGGTAAAATATGCTAGACATCAACAACGTGGTAAGGATAACAACATTATTGCCAGGCGCAAGGCTCGGCAATGCGAACACTAGCGCGCTTGCTCTAGTAACGCATGATGACCCCTTGTTCCCCAACTTTGGGGAGTTCAGGGTTTACAAAAACCCCAAAGGGGTTGCTGCCGATTTTGGCGCGAACAGCAGGGCGGCAAAAATGGCTAACATCGCATTCGCGCAAGTTCCAAACCTGACCAGCGGCAACGGCTATCTTATAGTCATTCCGCTCTTGGGGAATGTGCCAGATGCTCCGGCGGTGATAACATTAGGCACGGCAAACCTCATTAACTTGCCCAAAGAGCTTGCTATTACGCTGAATGTGAGCGGCGAAACTCAAACCCTCATAATGACGGATATAGACAACACCACAACAACCACATTGCAAAATACCCTGAATAGGTTCTTGAATACAGTTGGCGTTGTTGCGAATGTGAGCGGCAACATAAACTCCGCAGACATAACATTGACCACAACGGCGGTGGGAGCGAATGCCTCTCTTAGCATCATAGCGGCGCAGAACAGCGATTACAGCGATTTGGCTGCTCTGCTGGATGCTATTGGGTTGGGAGCGATAGGAGCGAACAACGGCGAGGAGCAGCTTAAAGAGGCTATTTTGCGGACTATAGACAAAGTGTTTTACTTTGCTGTTATGTTTGACGAAATCAGCGATTTGCCTTACTCTAACTCCCGATTCAAGGAAGTGGCGCAGCTTATGCAGGCACTTGACAAACTGCTTTTCGTTTGCACAAATTTGCGGGCTAGGGTGACGGACAACTTCCAAGCCATAGCCGATGGCAACTTCACTCATACCCGCTGCCTGTTCTATGGCGGCACTATGGAAGATGCCCTCTTGTTCATGGCGGCTTATGCGAGCCGCGCATTGTCGGTGAATTACAACCTTGCAAATTCAGCCTTGACTATGAACCTCAAAACATTGACGGGAATAGGGGCGGACAAATCCATAGACCAGACATTCTACGATACTCTGCAAAAGGCAGGAGTGGATTTCTACGGCGATTTCGGCGTGGCAAAAGTTATATCAAACGGGGCTAACGGGTTCTACGATGATGTTGCGAATATATTGGCTCTCAAACTTGATGTTCAGGTGGATAGGTTCAATTCATTAGGCACTACACCAACAAAGATAAAGCAGACGGATGAGGGTATGGACTTCCTTAATGCCAACACGAGGAAAGTTTTACAGAAATACGTGGATGCCGGAGTTCTTGCTCCTGGCGCGTGGAACAGTTCAACATTCTACGGCAATCAGGAAAAGCATATAGCCTCTATAAGGCAGCTTGGATATTGGGTGTATTCGCCTCCCGTTGCGGAGCAGTCGCAAGCGGAAAGGGAGAAGCGCATAACGCCACCCACATACATAGCGGCAAAGGCAGGCGGGGCATTCCACGAATCAGATGTAGTTATACTATGGGAGGCATAAAATATGTCAGTATCATTATTGAATAGAGGCGCGTTGATTTTTGGCTCTGCGGAGCCGAGGGTATTCTCCGATTTTGCCAACGGCAATTTCATAGGGATTGAGTTCAGCAACCCAGACAGCTCTTATGAGATTGGGCGCGGTGGCAGCATAGTCACGTGCAATACAAACTCAGAGCAGGCAACTCTAACGGTTAGGTTGTTGAGAGGGTCGCCCGATGATGTTTTCCTTACCGGAGTGAGAGCCGATTACAGGAGAAGCCCAGAAACATTCGTATTGATGACGGGCAACGCATCTATAAAGATTGGAAGCGGCGGTGGCGAGGTGACAACGGAAAACTATACTCTGTCGGAGGGCAGTTTTGCGAACCCGCCTACGTTCACAACGGACACGGCAGGCGATATAGAGACCGCCGTAGTTGTATGGACTTTCAATGTGAAAGCGAATAGGAACTTCTCATAAGGAGGCATTATGGCAAAAGAGATAACTCTGCCGAGCGGGAATAAATTGGAGCTTGGTTATGCGAGCTTTGAGGAAGTGGGCAAGCTGAGAGGCTCCATATCCGAGAAGCTGAAAACTGTTTCGCTTGACGGCGCAAAGGATTTAACCTCAAAGGACATCGTTTCGCTGGTCAAGGAATTGCCGTCTCTCATTGAGAGCGATGACATGAAGGCGATTATTTTTGAATGCTCCAAAAGAAGCATTGTTGTGAATAAGAAGGGAGATAGGGAGAATTTAACGCCCTCTTATTTCAGCAACCCCGACTATTGGCAGGATTATTACCCTGCCATAAAATCCATTCTGGAGCATAACCTAAACCCTTTCGTGCGTGGCTTGATAGAGGCATTGCCGAAAAAGGCAAAGAATCTACTGAGCCAGATTTTGCAATAGAGGGGGCTATGTTTTTAGCCTCTCGCGGATATTGGGGCGGCAACCCAGAGCTTATATTGAATGCGCCTTTCAATCTGGTGCTTTCCGCCATTGATTTTGCCATTCGCAGGGAAAAGGAAAAAATGGATATGTATTCAGCCATTGCCGATAGCATCGCAAGGAGGCTTAGATGAGCGAGGCTCTGTCAATAGCCGATTTGTTCGTTGATGTCAAGTTCAACCCTGATAATGCTAATCTCAAAAATGCTCTTGGCGATGTCAAGGGCAAGTTTGAGCAGGTTGCGAATAGCATAAATGGGATAGCAGGCAAGATAAACGGCATAGCCAGCGGCGTTAAAGGCTTGTTTGCTTTGCAGGCGTTCTCTGCCGTTGCCGGAGTTGCTAACAGGATAGCAGGCAGCATAATGGGGGCGAGCGCGGAGGCGGCGCAGCTTCAAAAAATGGCTCTAAGAACGGGCAAGTCCGTTGAGGAACTGCAAAAGCGGCAGGGCAAGCGGATAATCCTAAGCAAGGAAGAAGTAGCGGACTTGGCGAAGATAAACAATTTCTTCTCTGACATCGGCAATATGGCAAACAAGGTCATTGTCGGCATAGCTAGAAAATTTGCCCCGTATATGGACAAGGCTAGGGAGTTTTTGCAGGGCGACCAGTTCAAGGGCATGATGGATAAAATCATGGGCATGGTGGATGCCGTATGGGGAATGGTGGAGCCTATAATAAAGGAGCTGCCGGATATGTTCGGCGGTGCTTTTGATTTCGTGATGGATTTCTTAAAATCTCTCATGCCTATTGTGAAGCCTGTTATGGAGATAGTGAAAGTTCTATTCAAAGCCGTAATGAATGTTGTAAAAATGCTGATGCCTATAGTTATATCCATAACGAACTCTGTAAAAATGCTGCTTAATTCCGTTTCCTCATTTCTCAAAACTGGAGTTTTAGACACTATATTGAAACTCGCGAATGCGATACTGAAGCCTGTTAAAGCCGTGTTTTATATACTGGAGGAAATTTTCGCAATTTTTGATGATAGTGTTGATGGCTATTTTGAGCAGTCCGTAGGATTCAAGGATATAGCGGACAAAATAAAGGCGGGTAGAGATTGGCTGATGAATTTCTTTGAGAAAATTCTAGAGGTTGCTGGTGGTATTTTTGATAATCTATACACTTATATAGAAGTTGCTTTTGGCAAAGCCAAAGAAGCTCTATTGTGGATTTGGAAAAAGCTAGTAGCCATAGGCGACAAGGTTGGGGGATTCATAGACAAAATCATACCGGATGCCTTGAAGCCTGAAATAGACATGACCCCAACCAAAGAGAGAAAGGCAACCGCAAAGGCATTAAAAGACGATTCTGATTCTCTACAAGAAAAGATAGATAAGCCGGAAACCCCTATTGCCAGCGTTGCTAAACAAGCTACCGGATATATTGCTGATGTGAATAAAGGCTCTGAAAAAGTCAATAGAGACGTTGCGAAGGCAAGCCCACCCAAAATAACAAATAATAGCCCTACAACCAACAACACGGAAAACAAAAATTCCACAGTGAATAACAATGCCAAAAATTCCACAGTGAATAACATTGACAACAATAACTCCAAACCAACAACCAACAACACCACGAATAACACGGAGAAAACGACCAACAACACCACGAACAACACGGAGAAAACGACCAACAACCGCACAACCAATATAACCGTCAATATAAATGGCTCGGCAGCCTCTCCAAAGGAGATAAAGAAGGCGGTAGAGCAAGGGGTTTTTGATGCTGAAAAATTCAGCAATATGAGGTAAGGATATGGATAAGGACAATATAAAACCTTGTTTTCTGTCATCTAGGAATGAACCTAGCCTAAGATTCAGGTTTGACGTGGAAAATGAATTCTCCATAACCAGAACTCTAACCGTTTCAAGCAAATGGAATGAGAGCGGTTTTGCCGTTGCGCAGGCAGCGGCGGCAGAACCGGCAGAAATAACCATGAGCGGAAAAATAGGATACCTCGTTTCCGGAGATACTCTATTGAATGATTTCAATGAAACGTTGGATATGGCGCAGAACAGGCTCTCTATGGTTCAGGGCAGCGTTTTAGGCGGTCTGATAAAAGAGCAGACAAAAGCAGTCTCTAAGGTTTTGAATGGCTTGCAAACAGCTACTCATGTGGTTGATAATATAGCAACTAAGCTAGATAGGGAGATAAATGGAAACAACAGGCTTGAAAGGCTGAAGAATGACATTAAAAGAATGTTTGCCGAGAAAAAACTTTTAAGGGTTGTCACATTCAAGGAAAACATAGACAACGCCATAATAACAAATTTCACAATAACGCATGAAGATAAAATAGACCAAGTTTTGACTATATCATTGTCTCTTAAAGAGATTCGTTTTGTGAAGTTGAAAACGGCAAATCTTAGCAAGGCAAATTTCGCCCAGAATATGTGCAGGGCTGATATAGGGTTAAGCCCAAAAGTTGAGAGCGGACAGGCGGCTACGGCACCAACAAAACCGGACAATAGGACTAGTATGCTTAGGAATAGTCAATCTGGCAGGGGGCTATGGGATTGAACTACGTTCATGGACTTGTTGCGGCTCGCGAGCAGGGATTCACCCTCAATGGCGTATATTTCACTCTGCGATACCTCCCATTCATCATGCGTTGGGAGCTTGATTTTGACAACAAAGAGGGATTAGCCATAAACGGGATAAGGATAAACAGAGGCTCTCTGCTTAGGCTGTTCAAAAGGCGGCTGGGCTTTGATTTAGTGTGCGGCGGCAATTTTGATATGCCGTATCTGATAGACGATTTCGCTAATTGGAATTTCTGGCTGGAGCTTGCGGAAAATGCTTGAATGGAAATACAAACTCAGCCTCCACAGGGAGAAGACAAACGCGACCGCAGAGATAACGGAGCCGCTCTCCATCATCTTTGACATAACCAGAACAACGCAAACAACGCCTAACATAGGCAAATTCACGGTTTCCAACCTTGCCGAAAACACGCGGAAGGCATTTGAGAAAATGAAGCCCGTTGATTATGTTCAAAACGGAGAAAAGGTAACCAACTACGGATTGGATGACTATTGCTCTGTTATTTTCACTGCCCAGAGAGAGGGCGGGATTGAGTGCGTTATGTTCAAGGGCGATTTATTGGAGTGCCATAGCGAAAGAAGCGGCGATGAATGGAACACATTTTTAAACTGCTCGGATGGCTATTTTGCAAAAAGATACGCCTCTATGAATGGTCATTACAAAGAAGATTCCAACATGAAAGCCATTGTGGAGAGGGAGTGCAAAAAATTCAAACTTAACATGGAGCTTAACGCGGAGCCTACCAATATCCCTGTTCCAATAACAGTAAAAGAGGAATTTGACAAATCTCTTGGGTGGATATACCCGAACAACTGGTATATAGACAACAACACTCTAATAACAGGAACGCGCAAGGACAAAACCATATATAGGATAGAGCAGGAGCAGTTGGGCAAAACGCCAAAAAGAGAGCAGAATGTGCTTGAAATAAACACGGTGCTTTTTCCAGAGCCTAGACTTGGTAATATAGTTGAGGTGCAGAGCGATGATTTTGGAGAATTGGGTCAATGGGAAGTGGCTGGCATAAAGCATAATGGCGAGTTTCCAGCGGGAGATATGGAAAGCGATTTCACTCTTATACCACCAGGGGCGAGGTATTCAAATGAACAATGACATTTTCCATAACCCAGAGAATGAAATACAGGAGCGCATAAACAATATGCCCGAGAAAATAAACTGCGCCAAAGTGGGTAAAATTCTATCCGTGAATGAAAACGGCACGGCAGCGGTTGATATAGACGGGCTTGCTCTTAATTGCCTTCTGTTCTGCATTGCCGGTGCAAATGCGTTTATAGATTTTGAGGATTACAAAGACACTATGTGCCTTGTCATTTTCTGCGATGACGATTTGACAAAGTTCAAAACGCAGAACAAAACATTGAAGGATATAGATGCAAGAAAGCACACTCTTAACAACGGCATTGCATTGAGCGGCGTGTTTCCGTTTGGCAAGAGACCGAAGGGCAGTAATCATTTTGTCAGCTTTGAGCAGCTTGACGATATTCTTGGCGAGTGGTCGCAGAATTTATTAAACTCTTTGAATAGCATAGTGGCGACAGGGGCGGCGGCATTGGTTCCCCCCCCAGCCCCACCCCCTCCGGTCACATTTTTGGTTCCGCTTCCAGATGCAATAAACATATCCGATAGCAAGATAGGGGGCATAACCCACCATGATTAGACGGCTTGACAGCAATGATGACTGGACTTTCGGCTCTGGAAAAGGTTCGTATATAGGCGAGCTAGAGGGGCTTGCATTGCGGATTAAAACGCAGCTTAGGGAATGGACGGGAGACTGTTTCTTCGCCCTAAACAGGGGCGTTGATTGGCATTTGATGGATAGGCAGGAAAACCATATATTGAGGCAGATAAGGGCTATAATTATGGGAAACAGGGAGGTTCTGGGAACAGGCGACATCTCTATTGAAAGAACTGATGACAGGAAATGGAAGCTCAATATAAACGTGATGACCATATATGAGCATAATTTGACATTATTGGAGATTTACGGCGATTCCGATTCATCCACCGAACTTCCGCCTGTTGTTGCTCCTCCGCCCATGTTCCTCATTATAGTGATTAATGGATACCCAAGCTCTGGAGCGGCTGCGGAGGGTTCGGTTATAACGATAACGGCAAACGAGCCGGCGGACGGGTTTATGTTCAGCCATTGGGAAAGCTACCCGCAAGTGATTTTCACAAATGGCTCAAATGAATTTAGCAGCCCCGCATATTTTGTTATGGGGGCGAACCAGCAGACATTCACGGCTGTATTCGTGCCATCTGGTCAGCATATTGCATCGCAGGACGGCAGGCTTTTGATTTCGCAGGATGGAATGAACATAGTAGCACAGGAAACAATATAGGAGGCATATCATGGCAGACAACACTCTCAAACTTTACAACGCGCAGGAGCTTAACAGCTTGGAAGCGGCGGCAACGGCGGGGGCGGCTATCGCTATGGCTTCGGAAACGAAGAACTACAAAATGCCCGCCGCTTTGGTTAAAGCGGTCAAGGATAAGGCGGATGCGAACGAGGCGGCTATAAGCACCGCAAACGCAAATATAAGCGGGTTATCGGGGCAGGTGGGAACTCTAGTGGATGAACTGCGGGGCAAAATTTCGGCGCAGCTTGCGATGCTTGACAAAGACGTGCAAACGCAAACGGAAATATACGCCAATGAGAGCAATATATTCGTCAGCATAGAATTGACGAACATAAAGACGGGGCAGAAGGAAACATTCGTTACGGAGATTCCTCTTGCGAGCGAAACGAGCGCGGGGGGAATGGACACGGCTATGTATAATGCTTTCACGGAGATGCAGCAGGACATAGCAGACCTTTATAACTCTATGCAGGGCGTACCCAAAGCTGCCGTTGTAGCAGGAATGGGCGAGACCCCAACGCAGGAGGAATTGACGGATGCTTTCACCGAAGCAACGGGCGATGAGCCAAATGCAAACGATAGGCTCGTGAATGTTGATTTCAATACCGAATATATATTTACTAGCGGTGGCGAGTGGAGTTCTCTCGGCAGAAGCTCAATAGATTTCGCGAGCGATGAAACGGACGGCATAGTTAAGCACTCCACTCTTGACGGAGCGGTTGGATATTACGTGGCTGGCGTTGGTCAGGTGAATGGGTGGGATGCCCTGAAAGCCGCCGTTGCCACAAACACGGCAAACATAGCCAATGCCGTCAAGGTTATGGGCGACCAGAATGTGGCTGGCGTGAAAACGTTCTCTCAAAGCCCCATCGTGCCTACGCCAACGCAAGCGAATGAAGCGGCAAACAAGGGATATGTTGATAATATGGTAGGCGAAGCTCCTATTGACGGCAGAATTTATGGCAGGCGTAATGGAGTTTGGCAACTTTTAATTATTCCAGATGTATTCATTGACCCACGTGATGAAAAAATTTATAGGACAGTAGAAAT
>Ga0268262_10003126_pt1 | contig 18227 bp, 17 predicted proteins | sample TergutNc150P3_FD_190354 | JGI IMG/M metagenome (GOLD analysis project Ga0268262, IMG submission 190354) | Nasutitermes corniger P3 segment gut microbial community from laboratory colony in Florida, USA - Nc150 P3 (SPAdes) (version 2) | ecosystem: Host-associated > Arthropoda: Insects >...
TGTCATTTCGAGTGAAGCGAAGCAAAATCGAGAAATCTTTTGCGTCTAGCGGTTAAGATCCCTCGACTTCGCTCGGGATGACATTATCCCTCCCCATGTCATTACCCGACTTGTTCGGGTAATCCATACTGCCGGAGGATAGTCCTGCATGCAAAGAAAACGCGTCAATCCAATCTCAAAATTTTGCCGATTTCTTTCCAGCCTCGAACGCGCGTGATGCCTAATTTTTGTAATTCTTCGTCGGAAATTTCCTTATTGTGAAACGAGTCGAACAATAGTCGTTGTTCACGCTTGCCGTCGGTCAGATGTTTTAGGCGATCGTCGATTATCACATCGCCGTTGATGATATCTTTACGATTAGTCATTATAATATTGTTCGGCGGGAAAAATGGCAATTTGTCCAAAAGAAAATAAAACTTGTCGCCAAATTGTCGTCCGAAATCGCGCTCGCGCACGAAGTGGACGCATGAGGTCGTCAGGTAAACTTCGTATTTCTTGATCATTTTTTCCAAAACCTCGTAACAATCCGGCATAAGCTCACTGTCATCATATGAATTTGCGCTCAAATAATAATCATAATAAGCATTCAGCTCATCGTCAGTTTTGAAAATGTCGTGTTCAAAGCTATAAGTTGTAAAATCCGACATCTTGTAATTTTTGTTTGTAAACCGGTTGATTGATCCCAGAAAGTGATTTGTGCAAATCACGTCATCAACATCGATAAGAACCCGTTTCATTCGAATAATCCATCGTGGCGTTTCCCGTCATAGATGATGGTCGGGATGCGTTTGCCTTTAATTTTATTGTCCATGATGTCGTAAGTTTTGTCGATGATTTTTTTGACCTGGTCGGATTTTGCGAGGGCGGCGATTTCGGTGATTTCTGATTTAGAATAGCCGAAATCTTCGAGCCAACTTTCCAAAACGACGCGGGCTTTATTTTCGTCATAAGAAACGTTGAACATACTTTGGTAGTCGCGTTTCTTAGGGTCGGATTCGTCGTTTTCGGTGAATAGTTTTTCGATGATCAGCCATTCGATTGGGCGATCGGCAAGCTGTTTGAGGCGCGCCGCCTCAATATACGTCGTGATCAGGTAAGAGTTGGCGAATTTGTAACCGCCGTCGGGGTCTTTGATCGGGTATGGTATGACGGCGACGTTGTATTTATCGAAGAAGCCGCTTTTTAGCTGATTTTTGAATGATTTTTGGCAAACGACACAACCCGGATCGACGATGTCGAGCGCGTTCGTTTTCCAGGCAAATTCGTGATATGGGCGGGCGTTTTTCGGAATGTAATCGTCGGCGTCCCAGTGGCGCAGGCGCGTTGGGATATTGGCGATGATGTCGCCGAATTCCGCGAACCAATTCCCCGTCCATTTGAGCGGATTTTGCCAGAAGTCGACGGGGGCACTGTCGATACTGCAGGCTTCGCCGGACAATGAACATGCAGACGGTTGCGCCACATCGCATGTGCCGTAAACGAATAACGATAATCCGGATTTCGCCGCGACTAACAAACTCCAGATGCTAATAATGACAATCAGAACTGCCGCAGTTTCGATGACTGCGGACAAAGGTTTGATCCATTTAGGGTGTTTCAGGACGACTTTGCGTAAAATGCTGTTTTTGACATCGTCCTTGAACGTGGAATCGCATTTGCGAAAGGTCGCGCGACGGCTCACGCAATACGTGGATTTTTTAAACAACGCCCAAATCGAATCCGCCGTTTTCTTGCTAAAAATCCGAATGATCGGAATGCATAGAACGACAAGTGCTAAAATTACGAATGCAGCAATACAAACCATGCAAACATTTTATCACATCACCCGCAAAACCCCGCACCCCACAAGACTGTCTTGTGGGGGGTATTAAATTATCCTTTCCAAAACCTTAATCGTACCGTCGATGTCGGAATCGCGGGTGTTTAGTCCCAACGAAAACCGCATTAACGGCGGGTAGTGTTTGACGTGGTCGAGATAGTAATGGCAGCAGAAATAGCCGCTGCGCGCCATTAGTCCATGATCGGATAATGCCTCGGCGAGGAGGTGAGAATCGATGGATTCGTGATAGAACGACAGAGTTGGTCCGGCTTCGTGGTTTATCATTTTAATTTTGGGTGAGGATTTTAGGAAGTCGTAGAGTTTTTGACTCTGCGCCATGAGTTTTTCCGCACCGGACTTTTTCGCCGTGAGTAACCAATCGATCGCCGCGCCGAGACCGATGATTTCCCCGTAGGATTGCAGTCCAGGTTCAAATGCGGTGTAGATGTGGTTGGGGCTTTTGGATGCCAAAATATAATCGTCGCGCATGACATCGTCAACCATGCCGCCACCGATAAATGTTAGGTCGATCCGATCGAGCAGTGATTTTTTGATCACCATCACACCCAAACTCGGGGCGTACATTTTGTGCGCGGAAAAGCAGATCGCGTCCGCGTCGATACCTTGCAACATTTCGTGATAAAATGCCATGGTTTGCGCCGCGTCGATGATAAAAATCCCGTTTTGGTCGTGGATTTTGCGCGCTACGTCGGCGATGTTCCCCATTTTTCGCCCGTCGATGTTCGACACCGCGTTCATCACTACCACCGAATTGGAAAAATCCGCATTGTCGAGGTCGATCGATCCGTCGTCATTGCGCGTCAAAACTTCGCGTGGAATATTGTGTCGTCGGGCAAATGCGATGGTTGATAGAAACGGCGAGTTATGTTCGATGTCGCTGGTGATGATTTTTTTGATGCCGTCCAGTTTTAACTGATTCAAAATCAAATTGATGCCGTATGTTGTGTTGGTTGTGAAACTGACAAAATAATTTTTATCGGACAATTTCAGCATTTTCAGGATTTTAGCGCGCGTCGCTTCGACCCGTTCGTCGGTTTCGATGCCCCATTTGTATTTGACGCGTTCGCCGCACGAATTAAACCGCGTGTAGTATTCGTTCATCGCGTCCACCACCGGCAGCGGTCGCAAACTCTGACAGGCGGAATCGAGATAAATCGCATCGCTGAATAAATATCTGAAATCATCATTGGACGCGGCTTTGTTGGATTTTTTGAACATCATTTTCTCCTAGGTTTTACCTAACAATATTGTAGCACTTTGCGACATTTTCTAAAACACTTGCGGAAAAAGCAAAAATGCTTTAGTATATAAGTATGAGTAAGCACAAGAATAAAATTGGTAAAATTTTCGCTGGCGTTTTAGTAGTTTTGGCGATGGCTCTTTCGTCTATGGCTGTTAATGTTAACGCTGCGCCCGTACATGATGGTGGCGATGGCGTATTTGTCGGTGATGCTGGAACGTATTTTGAGTGGGGCTGCGATGGAGGAACGAATAAAATCGCGTGTGTTTTGATAAAAATTATCAACTGGATGTCGATCGGGGTAACGATTGTGGTGGTGGGCGGAATTATTTACGGCTCGATCATGTACACCACCGCCGGCGGAAAGGCCGATCAAGCGAAGAAAGGTATGACGATTATTAAGGGTGGGATCATTGCCCTCGTTCTCTATTTTGCGATGTACGCAATCCTGAACTTCTTGATTCCGGGGGGTATGTTTGAATGAAAAAGATTCTTAAGAATATTGCTACCACGTTGACAATTGTAATGTTTTCAGCGATGGTTTTTAGTTTTGCCGCACCCCCAACCGTTAATGCTGCCGATCCGCCGACACCGCCAATTCCTTGTACATTACCCGACAGTGATGATGACTTCTTTAAATTTCCAACTTGGTATCGCGGTTTCAAAGACGGAACGAAGAAGGATGCAAATAGTGATTGCGTGCTCAATTTACAGGGTAAGCAACTCAATGAGATTGCTTTTACTGTCGCCCTAAACGTTATCGACATCGCACTGCGCATCATTGCGATTTTAACAGTATTATTTACAATTTACGGTGGATTTTTGCTCATCACCGCCCAAGGTGCACCGGATAAATTAAAGAGTGGCAGAACTGCGATTATTCAAGCATTAACGGGTTTGGCGATCGCGATGTTGGCGTCGTTTGTTGTTAGTATGATTGTTGGCGCTATGAACCCATAAGTAAAGAAAGGATTAAATGAATTGGTTAAAATTTTTCATCACAGCAGGAAGTGTTGATGCAGATGATATGGGGATACCGAGAATTGATGGAAACAAACTTCTCAACAACGCCCTCAATTTGATTTATTTAGTATGTGGTATTATCGCGGTTATCGCGATAATTTTGGCGGGTTATCGTTACGCAACATCCGCCGGTAATCCTGAAAGCATGAAAAAAGCCACTCAAACCATTATTTGGTCGAGTATCGGTTTGGCGGTAGTAACTTTGGCGTGGACGATAACTTACTTCTTGCTCGGGAGGTTCGTCGTATGATGCGTAAGTTTTTGGTTGGATTATTCGTCGTCGCAGGGTTATTATTCTCGGTTGTGGGAGTTTTTGCGGGTAGTGTGTATGCGTTAGATTGCACCAAGGAACCTTTTGGCGAAGACCCAGCCACAGGTCAAAAATGTCCATGCAAAATACAAGAGGATTTAGGCGAAGGTCTATCGCCAGTTTGTGAAGATTTTAGAAATCCTAACCCTCCAGATGCGCTCATCAGCATCATCGTCAATTCCCTCTTCTTTGGTATCGGTGTAATTTGCGTTGTCATGATTGTTTATGGCGGGTTTCGTTACACAACATCACACGGCAATAGCAAAAGCATCGAAACCGCCAAGAAAACTATCATGGGGGCGATTATCGGGTTAGCTGTAGCAGTTCTAGCATATGTGATCGTGTCATTCGTAATTAGTAATGTAGGAGAATAAGGAAAAATGAAAAAAGCCATCATTATTATCGTCGCTGTCATAATGGCTTTCGGTGTAGGGATTTCGTTGATGCCATCGTCCGTTGGCGCATCCGCTTCATCCGAAGCCACCGAGAAAGCGTTGTGCGATGCCGAAAAAGCGCGAGGTGTAAATGCAGATTGGAACCCAACAACCAAACACTGTGATCGTCCAGATTCCACTAACCCCGAGAACATGATCTCCACTATCCTTAACATCCTATTTTTCGTGCTCGGTATTGCATCAATCGTGATGATAATTTACGGCGGGATACAATTTATTTCGTCGCGCGGCGACCCAAAAAAGGTTAGTACCGCGAAAAGCACTGTCATGTATGCGATTATCGGATTGATTGTCGCTATCCTTGCTCTCGCTATCACAAACTGGGTGATGAGCGTGTTGACGGGGAGCGGAGGCGGTAACTCGGCAAGTAACTCGGCAGCGTCTGAATATGATGGCGATTCGACAGGCTGCCAAAGTCATGGCTACAGTTATGATCATGGAACTGGTCATTGCAACTAACGCTAGAACTACTGGTTGATCTCTGCCGTTACTATCGTGGCGCCACTGCCGTCGCCGATACGGAACTGCGCGATAATCACACCGTTTTCAACTCTCGGAGTACCAACTAGAGACACTTTTTTGCCCTTGAATAGTATTTGTCCATTTTGCGACAAAGTATTAAATAAATCTGTCGGTGCATATTGACCGTTGACCCACTTAAAATGCGTCGTGTCCGCCAATTCGGCGTTCACGTAATTTTGCAACAAAATCGTGTCGGCATTTTCTTGTGCCGCTATCCGTCGAGCATCTGCATCACCTTGCGCATTAATCGCATTAACTCGGTTTATGCCTGCTTGTTCTAAGATCTCTACGACGGGCGCATTGCCACCTCCGTTAGCACCACCGCCTCCACCGGCATTCGCAGGGGCGGTTGCTAGTTTTACAGCATCGCCGTTGATCTCAACCGAATCAGGAGTGACTTCTACACGCTGACTGTTAGCAATTTCCGCTTCGTACTGTGCGGAGATTTCGGTAGCCCTCGCACTTGCTAATGCAGCCCGTGTTGCTGTATCAACATTGTTCTTGTTTTTGACCCAACCGCCAACTATTAACAGTACTGCCAACGCAAAAGCTCCAATCGCCAAACCGAGTCTTGTTTTGCCTTGATTCTTTTGCACTTCTACGGCGTGTCGCGCATTCTCTGAACCCACAGTATTCATGGCACCACCCCACCACCTGGTCGTCGTCGTCGTCATCGTGTCTATTGCCTGCTTGTTTGCTGTTTCTTGGGCTGTTTGTTCCGCAGCGAGTATTTGTTTCATTGCGTCCTCTGGGGGAGGCATTTCGCCAGCGACCCCGAAACCGTTGTTGCCTACATTATCGTCTTCGAATCGCAAGTCCGGTCTTGGTGTACCCTCGGGTAAAATATCGTACTGTATACCGCCACCTTGATTACGATATTGTAGTTGACGTCGTTGACCACCGTTTCCTTGTTGATTGCCTCCCGCTGGCGCCTGCGACGGTTGTTGTCCGGGGGGTGGCACAATCGGCGGGGTGGGTACATACCCTGGTTGCTGTTGGAACTGCTGACCGCCTCCGACCGGAGGGACAGTTCCCGGCGGCAGAAATCGTATCGGTTGCGGATAATATTCTGGCGGAGCGTATGGGTTCGGTAGCGCGGCTGCGGATTGTTGGAAATTCGGTTCTTGTTGTGGCTGCACGCCCCACCACGCATTTGGATTAAAACCCCCCCCCTGTGGCGGTTGTTCTGGATTGTATGGATTTGGTGGCATTATTTTCCTCCTGTGTTTTTAGCCATATAAACGTTATATCACGTTTGCGCTTTTGTGTCTAGTCATTGCAAGCCGAACTCGTTCGGCGTGGCAATCTGATGTTTGCGATTAGATTGCTTCGGGCTAGGGTCCTCGTAATGGCATCCTAGGCGATTCGCGTGCCAACAGCACCGTCGATTGCAGCGATGATATTGCCGGGTTTTAGGAGTTCAAAAACGATGATGGGAAGTTTCGCGTCGCCGGCGGCGCCGAGTGCGGCTTTGTCCATGATGCGGATACCCTGTGCGTTGATGGCGTCCTCGTATGATAAATGATCGATTTTGCGCGCGTCCGGATTTTTCGTGGGATCAGAATCATATACACCGTCGACCTTCGTGGCTTTTAACACCAAATCACAATCCAGTTCCAACGCCAAATTCACCGCACCGGAATCAGTCGTCACCCACGGATTGCCCGTGCCGCCACCGATGATCACAACCTTGCCGTCGGCGAGTTTTTGTTTGGCGCGCCAATGCGTCATTTCTTCGACCACGCGCGACACCGCGAGTTTGGAAAATACCCAAACCGGCACGCCGAGTGAATCAAACACATCGCGCAACAAAATCGCGTTCATGATGGTCGCGAGCATACCCGCATTGTCCGCCGTGTCGCGTTCGATCCGCGTATCGTTTTCGACCAAATTCCCGCCGCGCAGGAAGTTGCCGCCGCCCACGATGATGGCGATTTCGACTTTTTCACCCTTTTCCTTGGCGATTTGTTTGGTTTTTTTAATTTCCTCGGCGATCCAGGACGCTCGTTCGACATCAAAACCACCGTCCGACCCGCCCAATTGTTCGCCTGATAATTTCAACAAAACTCTGGTCATTTTTTGCCCTCCTTTAATGATTTAATAAATTCCTGAAACAGCGGATGCGGTCGCATCGGACGCGATTTGAATTCCGGATGCGCCTGGGTCGCGAAGAAAAATCTGTGACTCGGCGCTTCAATAAACTCCACCAATTTGCCGTCCGGCGAAGTACCGCTCACCACCACGCCGCCCTTTTCGATTTCGGGCAGGAATTTCTGATTGACCTCGTAACGGTGGCGATGACGTTCGATGACGTCTTCTGCGTCATAGATTTTTGCCGTTCGGGAATTTTTAACCAACTTCGCCGGATAGTCGCCGAGCCGCATCGTACCGCCGGTCGATTCTTTGCCCTTTTGCCCCTCCATGATATACACGACATTTTCCGGTGATTCAGAATCAATTTCCTCCGTCGTCGCCCGCGTCAAACCGCCGCGCCGCGCCGCCGCGATCACCGCCATTTGTAGCCCTAAACACAATCCGAGATAAGGTTTATTATTCGCCAACGCATAATCCGCCGCTGCGATTTTGCCGTCCAAACCGCGCGTGCCAAAACCGCCGGGGACTACAATGCCATCGCAACGCTGTAAACCATTCAACGCATCCTTCTCACCGTCCCGATCCGCTCCATTCCGGTCACGAGGATTCCGCGGCTCGACACGGTTCGCGTCGGCTAATTTTTCCGCATTGATCCATTTGAGATCCAATTTAATGCCCTCCGCCCACGCTGCGGCTTTTAACGCTTCCGTCACCGATAAATACGTGTCGGTGTTGTCGACGTATTTTGCAACTAAACCGACTGTGACGGTTTTTGAGGGTTGGCGATCGATGCGTTCAACCAACTTTTTCCAATTCGTCATGTCGGGTTCACCGTGATTAACGAATGTATCCAATGGTTTCAGCGCACCCGCACGCACCACATTCAGCGGGATTTGATAAACTGATTTAGCATTCGGCAGGATAATCACCGAATCCTCGCCAACACCGCAAAACGTGGCGAGTTTCATTTTGATGTGTTTCTCATTTTCCGCTTTCGCCACATCAACGCGCGCCGCCACCATATTCGGAACAATGCCGAATCCACGCAAATCGCGCAGGGCATTTTGCGCCGGTTTAGTTTTGAATTCGTGCGACGTTGTCAGATACGGCACAAACACCACGTGTACATAAAAACAATTTTCGCGACCAACACGAGTAGGGAATTCGCGAATCGCTTCGACAAAATGCGAACCCTCCAAATCGCCAATCGTGCCGCCGATTTCGACGATATGAATGTCCGAACCGTGTTCGTTGGCAGCCTGTTCGAACGTGTCCTGAATCGCACCCGTAAAATGCGGGATCAATTGCACCGATTTTCCGCCGAATTTACCGGCGCGCTCGCTATTTAACAACTTGTACAATAACTTCCCCGATGTTTGAATCGAATCATCAGTCATTTCTTCGTCCAAGAATCGTTCGTAATGTCCGAGATCGAGATCAGTTTCCGCACCATCGCGCGTCACAAAACACTCGCCATGCTCCGCCGGATTCAGCAACCCCGCATCAACATTAAAATACGGATCGCATTTTTGCATCGACACTTTTAAGCCCTTGGCTTTCAAAATCGCCCCAATCGACGCCGCGGTAATACCCTTACCAACTCCGGAAATTACCCCACCGGTCACGAATATATATTTAATATTTTTATTTGCCATAAGTCTCCTCCCTCATGTAAAAGTATTATAGCACACATGTAGCGTTTTGTATGTTGTGATTTACACTACGACTGTAAATCGAAAATGTGCTACAATATTTAGGTGTCGGGGCGTGGCGCAGTTGGTAGCGCGCACGCCTGGGGGGCGTGAGGTCGCTCGTTCAAGTCGAGTCGTCCCGACCAGGTATTATTCCCCTATTGCTTCACCGCGCACTTCGTCGCGTTTTCGATATATGATTTCCTGAAGTTCATCTTTATGATCTATAGTATCTAACACTAACGCTGTTTGCGCCCGGGCGCGTTCGAGATTGTGTCTCGGACGATTTTCATCTTTCGGGAAGCGTGGATCGCCCATGTAATAGTCCGCCAAAAATCGCATGGCGAGTTCTGCCCTTAAAACAACGATCGAATCCACCATGTGGTCGACTTCGGAATCGGTGAACTCGACGCCGCGATCGCGCATGCCACGAAAATATCCCGCCGCCCAACCTGCCAACAAATCTCGACGTAAATGAACATTTTCAGGATTCATTTCATCTTCTTTGCCATTATTACACGCAAATCCACCACCATCGCCGAAATCAAAGAGGATAGATCCTGGCATAACAGTATCGAGATCGATTGCCGCAATCGGCACGTTATTTTCAGGATGTTCCTCGTCGATATGTACGATGGCGTTGTTGGCTTTCGTGTCATTGTGCGCTACGCGCATCGGAATTTCCCCGCTCTCTAACCTATCAACGATCAAGCCAAATCTATGACTCTCGGCGGAGATAATGCCGAACAGTTCATCAGCCTCTGGATCGTTGACCACCGCGTTTTCTTTCGCCGCAATCAACTTTTCAAAATATTTCGGCGTGTTATGAAAGTCGGGAATAGTTTCGTGCAGTTGATCAGCAGGGAAGTCGGCGAGTTCCCCCGAAAACTGCCCAAAAGTCCACGCCACCACCTCCGCCTGATCGTAACTGCCAACTTTGTTCAGGATCTGACCGTCCGGAACTTCGGTCAACACGCGCCATGCTTCCGGCTTCTTGCCCTCTCCGCCGTCCACCGTCGCGTAATTATCACCTGTTGCAGTTTTTACAACGTTCACCACGTATTCCGACGGAACACCGCGAGCCGCTGCTTTCCGCGCGATATGTTCAGTTACCATCGCCACATTATCCATCAACCCCTCAACATCATGAAAGACACCTTGATTGATTTTTTGCACGATAGCATTTCCGCCTACGGTCATAACGCGGTGCGTTTCGTTCGTCAAACCCGCCGTGATTTGTTCGCTGTCGTAAATGCCGTCCGCCCACTCGTATTGCGATAATACCGGCTCCAACTTGGGCTCGACATTACCTTTCTGACCAACAAGATCAATATTTATTGCTACCATAAGATATCCTAACCTTTCTCATTCTTCCTATTCTAGACATTTACTATAGCAGAAAATTTTAGGTTTGCAAGTCTTCCGCTCCTACTCACCGCTTCATCCCGCCTCGCTCGAGAGAGCAAGAGGTCGGCGGTCCGAAACGGTTTGCGTCGCTCAAAATGTGTTACAATATAACTAACGTTGTATTGTACACTCGCTCAAAAAAATGAACGAGTTCATTTTTTTGTTCGCTTCGTGTTACAATATAAGCATGAACATTATCGAGGTTTCACACCTCACCAAGAAATTTGGCAAAAAATACGCCCTAAACGATGTCAGTTTCGCCATCAAAAGCGGTTCGGTGACCGGATTTCTCGGACCGAATGGCGCAGGCAAGTCCACCACTATCAACATCCTGCTAGGATTTCTGAACGCAACGTCGGGCGCCGTTACGATCAATGGTCGCGCCGTTAAACCCGGCAAAATCAAAACGCGCGTCGGTTTGGGATTTTTATCAAATAATTTCGCGCTCGATAAAACTTTAACCGTGGGTCAGGAACTAAAATATTTGGGTCATTTGAACGGAAAATTCGATAAAACTTACGCCATGGAACTCGCGAAACGATTAAATTTGGATTGGGACGCCAAAATCGGCAAATTATCGACCGGCAATTACCAGAAAGTCGCCCTGGTTTCCGCCCTGCAACACCGACCGGCAATTTTGATTTTGGACGAACCGACTAACGGGCTCGACCCGCTGATTCAAAACGAATTTGGCAAATTAATCGCCGAATTTCGCGCCAACGGGGCAACTATTTTCATCTCATCGCACATTTTGAGTGAGGTCCAGGAACTCTGCGACGAATTCGTTTTCATTCGCGAGGGAAAAATCGCGGCGCAAATCACCAAATTTGAACTATCCAAGAGATCTGGCGAAAAAATCTCGATCGACCTCTCGCAATTCAACGACATCGCGCGTAAAAATTTCATCGCGATGCTCGAAAAATACCATCTGCATTACCAAATCTCGGCGGGCGACCTAAACCGCGCATTCATGCAATTTTACGAAGGAGATAACCATGCTTAGAACGACTTTCGGCAAAACTCTGTTCGAAAAACGCTGGGTGATTTTAGGTTGGACGCTGGCGCTGTTCGCGACGAACCTACTGTTGCTGCAAATTTTTCCGCCGATGAAAGACGCGTTTTCCAGCATGATGGCGGATTTGCCGGATTCGCTGGCGGTATGGTTCGGCTCGAACGGGGAAATCTGGAGCTCATTAAAAGGTTTCATCGGATTGGAAGTCATGGGGCAGATGGCGCTGATCGTGATCGTGTTCGCCATCACCTTCACCTCATCCACCTTCGCCAAGGAAGAAAGCGACGGACGACTCTTGTCGCAACTCGCCCGACCGCGTCGCCGCGCATCGTACTTTATTCAAAAATTTCTCGCTATCATCTTCGCCTCGGCGATCGTCATGGCCGGATTCCTGTTCGGCACATTCGTCGGATCGGTCGTTTTAGGCGACGCCATCAGCATCGAAACGCTATTTTTGCCATGCGTAGCGGTCTGGTTGTTGGCACTGGTTTTCGCGAGTTTAATGTTCTCGCTGTCAGCGATGTTCGGACGCAAAGCCCTGGCGGGCGTAGTGGTCGGATTTTACGCACTAATCGGCTACTTTGTGTCCAGCCTGCGCGGCGGCGCGGACATTTTGGAAACTCTTGCCAAAATGACGCCTTTCTATTATTATAACAATCCATCAGTCATGGATTACGGCTTCCAAACCGACAACCTCATCGTCATCGCTTGCCTCATAATTATTCCCCTAATCATTTCCCTCCCCATATTTTGCCGCCGCGACCTCCGCACCCGCTAGTCCCCTTTCGAAAATACTTGACAAGAAACCATAAGTGTGATACACTGTTCTCGTGATCGTATGGGTCATGGGATTGTTTGGTGTTGGGTTTTTGTCATTCTCGGGCTTGTCACGGGAATCCATGGTGCTTGTCATTGCGAGCCGTAGGCGAAGCAATACCGTCACCCTGCCCTTGTCATTCTGCGTTGCGTAGCAATCGCGGAATCCCATTACTTTGAGGGATTATTATTGAAACAGAAATAATTTATATTGCACATATTTATATCAAGTAATGGATTCCGGCATAAAGCCGGAATGACAAACAGCTTTTTCCCATAAAAGGGTGAGACACTGAAGCCCCTAAACATGAACCTAGTGGTAGATTATTTTAATTTCAAAAATGTAAATCTAAATCCAACCATCATTAACCGGCGCGGGGACAATGCCGGTTCGATCGGCATATGGCAGCGTGTCACCCCACACCAAGCCAGTTGAGCCAGCTGACGACAGTACCGTGCCGTCGTTAAAGCGCGGTTCTGCGCCCTCGTCTGGACCGAAACATTCTTCCACCCATTCGTCCGTATCTGTATCTTCGTCGTGTTCGTTGTGACCCTCGCAATAGCCGTCGTTCCTGCTATACCAAGCAAAAGTACCGGCGAAAGTGTTGTTCGGCGTATCCGTTTTATCCCATAAAGCATATTTTGATTTGAATGAATCGTGAAAACGCATCTGACCGATGGCGACGTTGGTCATAACATAATTCATGCCATGAGTATACGCAAACATACCCGTGAAATTCGTACCGCTGCTGACATCGAGATTCGACAGATTGATTGGGGTTCGCATGCCAGTTTTCGGATAGCTAGAAGTGGACAGATTGTGATTTTCATAATGCATATACGCAAACATGTACGAAAAATCCACACCGTGGCTGGTATTTAGTCCGGATATATCAATCGGGGCGCTAAGTCCGCCGTTATCTGAGTGAGTATACGCAAACATTCCTGCAAAGTTAACGCCGCCACTGGTGTTGAGATTTGAAATATCAATCGGAGAATTTATTTTATTAGTGAAAAGCGTTGTACCGCACCGATGCGCGTGCGAAAACATATAACTGAAATTGGTTATTTTTGACGTGTCGACATTACTTACGTTTAGACTCATGGAATTTTCTAAACCTTCGCATCCGCCGAATATATTGGTGAACGCATGTCTTGCCGACGTCGAACTCTCCATAAACCCGCGGAGCGGCAACGGCGTGTTGAGATGAGTTATAGAACTCTCAATGCCGTTATTGTCGTAAAAATAACATTCCGCGCCATTGAGCCCATACGCGCGCGCCCAACCGAACTGCGCCGATCCGTTGGATGTGATGGTGATAGTATGATCTTCCCCGCACCTCAACCCGTCCAGGATGATTTTATCGCCGATTGTGACAGGATTATATGGAGGATTGGGATTGTAATATTCGCGATAAGTTTCCCCGGCAAAATTTATTGGACCCACTTGATTTGACGTACCCTTGTCAATCGTGATGTCCCAATCATACGGCAGTCCAACGATGTCAATTGGATCAACATAAAATTCATTATAAGCAATGGGACTACTGAAATCGCCCCTGGAATTCATCACTCGATAACTGAAATTTCCCTGTCCATAACAGTTATAATCATTAGGATCTCCGTACGGACGAATATATCGCGTACTGACTGTGAACGTAAATTCCTGCACCGGCACCGGTTCGTCCACGGTTAGAGTATATGTTAGATTGATATTATACGTACCATTGGTAATATTCGAGATATTAGCGAGATTAACAGCGAGCGTATGATTGAACGTATGTTGACCATCGAGAGTAGTATGATCAAATGTCGCCGGCACGAGCAAAACTCCGTCGGGATTGGATATCGTGGATTGAATGATGTTGGTGCTGGGACTTAAATTGCTGCTGCCCGGCGCGGTGGACTGGGTTTTAGTTGCGGTGAGGGTCATATTATTTAGGAGTGTCGTAAACTGTCCGATTGTTTGCGATCCGACGGGTTGCGGAGTATATTTGGCAAAAACCCCGCCATCGGCATCAATAACACCGCCATTATGAATATTGGTGCTGATTTGGTTGATTTTCGATGGTTTAGCAGCGGTATTGCCCGCTGTCTTCTTATCTATGTTGATGATCGTGACGGTGGCGTTGCCGGTTGTGACGAGGGATATGTCGGCATATTGACTGTCCGCACTAATCTGTGCCGTCGCCATCAGCAACGCGAAAAATGTCGCCACAATAGCCGCCATTGGTATCGTATGCCACAATATGAACTTGATTCGGTATTTGCGTATGATCTGGCTCACATCAATTATTTCGGTTAATGGATCATCTTCGTGCTTCTTTGCCAACTTGCTCTCATAGACTCTCTCATAACTGTTCTTATTCCATGGATTTTTGATCCTGATGCCATTTATTCCCTTATCCCCGATACGTTTTTGGATTAGGTAGATAGTTAGGATAATAGCAAGCAACGCAGCACAGGATAGCAAGATCAATAGAGCAGTTGATATTGCATAAGTTTTGCCAAACAGAGTGAATATCCAGGTAGAACCAGCATCCGTATTGGGCGGAGTGGGTTTTTTACCGGTGGGAACGAGTTTATTGATAGCGTCATCAATATGATCTTTCTCGTCGTCGGGATTATTGCATTCGGACGCGTCGGTGTTGTTTTGCAACGCGTCGTGAAGGCAATCGAGAGTACTATGCCCTCCTTCGCAAGCTTCCATTAAATGATTGTATGTTTCGTCGGTATAAGTATGATTCTTTTCCTGATCAGCCTTGATCTGATCACAAGTTTCGAGTATTGTGTCGAGAGATGTGGAATCGTAGATATTGAGTTTAAGATTGTGAGAAGCGGTTGAGGATTCGACCGCAGTACAAGTAGCCGACGAAAACACCGCAAGCGTAAAAACGAACACTAACAACTTCGCCCCATTAACCACTTTTTTCATCCCAATCTCCTTTGGTTTTGAATGCTCTAATTATATCACAAAACATTAACGTGTTATAGGGTTTTTCGAAAAAAGTTATTCCGACGATAGCAAATAATATCTGGCGGAAGAGACAGGATTTGAACCTGCGAGGACCTTTCGACCCAACACACTTTCCAGGCGTGCGCCTTAAACCACTCGGCCACTCTTCCCTGCAACTATTCTATCACAATTTGCGCTCTTGTCGCGACTCAAAATTCGTTGTACAATATTTTATAGATGACAGATAAAAGCGAGAATGACAACGAATTAGTGCCGGTAATTTCCCTGCACCAGGTTCAAAAACGTTTCGGTTTTGGCGACACGGCGACTTTTGCGTTGGACGGCGTCGATTTGACGGTTCATCGCGGCGAATTCGTGGCGATCATGGGTCCGAGCGGTTGCGGTAAAACCACCCTGCTCAACCTCATTGGATTGCTCGATAAACCAACCGACGGTGAATATTTGATGAGCGGCAAAAATGTGGCGAAAATCGGTCACGGACGCGCCGCAAAAATTCGCAATCGCGAAATCGGTTTCGTGTTCCAAAATTACAATCTGATCAACAAATTAACCGTGATCGATAATGTGGCGCTGCCGCTGACCTACTCGCGCGGTTTGCATTTTCGCCATCTGCAACGCGCCAGCAAAGTTTTGACGAATTTCGGCCTGCAAAATCGCGAGTACTATTTCCCATATCAGCTATCCGGCGGTCAGAATCAGCGTGTCGCTATCGCTCGCGCGCTAATCAACAACCCATCGATCATTTTGGCGGACGAACCGACCGGCAATCTCGACAGTAAAAATTCAGAAATCATCATGGATGAATTGACCAATATCCATCGCGCCGGCAACACGATTCTGATGGTGACGCATAACCCCGAATTATTATCATATGCCTCGCGCATCATCCGCATGAAGGACGGAAAAATCGATAAAGATATTGAACTAGTCGAAAATCCCGCACACAAAGTCACCGAACAAACCAAATTCGTATCGCACCGCAAAAAGTACCGCAAGAAAGGCAAAAAATGATCCTGCCAATTAGTTTTCACCTGGCAACCAACAGTTTGAAAGCGCATCGCATGCGCACAATCCTGACCACACTCGGCGTGATGATCGGATCATTTATCATTTCGCTAATTCTGATCGTCAGCGGCGGTTTGCGTCAGAGTGTCGAAAGTCAATTCTCCGAATCCGGTCACGAGGATTTAATCGTCATTCGCGGTCAACAACACAGCACGACCGGCATGGAAACTTTTTCCCCGCTCCAGATCCCGAGTGTCACAGTTTTAACTGAAACCGATTTCGACGAAGTTGCAAAATTGGACAACGTACAAAAAATCGCGCCGATGATGTTTTTGTACGGCAACGCCAAAAACGACAAAAATGTCTATGACAACGTGTCAATCGTCGCCACCAACGCGGATTTTCCGAAAATGTTAAACCTAAAAATGACATCCGGCGAATGGTTCGACGATGAATCAAAATACAGCCAAGTTGTTTTGGGCGAAAAATTGGCGTGGGGGCTGTTGGGCGATAAGGAAGTCATCAACCAAAAAGTGGTCATCAAAGGTCAGCGTTTCATCGTCATCGGCGTTATCAAAAATCTCAATCGACCGATTTCCGCCACCGGCGTCGACATCGACAAAACCGCGTTCATTTCCATGAACAGCGGCGTGAAATTCACCGGCGACGTCAAACAAATCGGTCAAATCCTGATCCAGGCAGACAACAAAAACGACGCAAAATTGATCGAGAATATTTCCAAAACCGTCGATAAAAATCACCTCGACACCAAAGAATACAGCGTCGGCCGGTCGTCGGAAATGTCGGGATTCATGAATAATTGGTTGGAAACCATCACCGTCGCAGCGCTGATTTTCGCCGGAATTTCGTTGCTCGTCGGCGGCATCGGCATCATGAATATCATGTTGGTCAGCGTCGTCGAACGCATCCGCGAAATCGGCATCCGAAAAGCCGTCGGCGCCACCAAACGCCAAATCTGCGAACAATTTTTGTTGGAGGCATTACTTATCACCCTAACCGGCGGATTTTTGGGGCTGTTGTTCGCCTATGGCGCGGGATATTTGATCAGCGTGCAATTTTCGCTGCCAGTCGTGTTTGACTACTATATTTTCGTCGTCGGACTCGGCGCACCGCTGGCGATTGGTCTAGTCTTCGGCTTCTCCCCCGCCATCCGCGCATCAAATTACGACCCGATTGTAGCACTGCGGCATTATCATTAGTATTGACAAGATAGCATAAGTGTGATACACTGTTCTCGTGATCGTATGGTCATGGGATTGTTTGGTGTTGGGAATTTTATTTCACGATATTCAAACTCTTACCCGGCCTGTACGTGAACAGTTCGTTAAACACCACCGCCATCACCCAACTCAAATCTTTGCTCGAACACAGCGCCATCAAGAAGTTAAAAGCTAGCGAAACTAAAGATTAGTCGCGTCACAACGGGTGCTTTTTCCCATAAAAGGGTGACACCTTTTTTCACATTGCCTTCTTGTCACCCTGAACTTGTTTCAGGGTCTAGGTTAGTATTTCACGAGACAGCGCACCGAAAACCCGAAATCGCGAAACGTGTAGTCGCCCGGAATGACGTCCGGTGCCGCAGGATAATGGTGATGGATCAAATACTAAATCGATATCGTCATCGTCATCGTCATCATCATTCGCAGTTTCATTCTCCACTGCCCTATATGTAACGGTCAACGTGTATGTTCCATTCGCAATATCCGACGGGACGGTTACGGTTAAATCATTGTTGTTGATACTCGGGCTGTTGCCAGAATTGTCGGCATAGATTCCGGTTTCGGTGGTGGTTAGGTTTTCGGCGTTGATGCTGG
>Ga0268262_10003127_pt1 | contig 18212 bp, 15 predicted proteins | sample TergutNc150P3_FD_190354 | JGI IMG/M metagenome (GOLD analysis project Ga0268262, IMG submission 190354) | Nasutitermes corniger P3 segment gut microbial community from laboratory colony in Florida, USA - Nc150 P3 (SPAdes) (version 2) | ecosystem: Host-associated > Arthropoda: Insects >...
TTGAAGTATCGTTATTCCCCGTTAATGCGATTATGCGTTTGTCCATAATCACGTCAACATTCTGCATTCCCAGTATTTGGGAAGTCTCCACCGATATTGCCTTAATGCGCAGACGGTAGGTATTGCCAACTTCCGATACCGCGCCGGATATTAAAATCTGCGCCCCCAGTTTTTTTCCAATGGATAACATCGTTTCATCGCTTACTTCACCAGACAACTGGAAATGCATTTCCTTGCTTATTTTATCCAGATTGGCGCGGTCAACGACCGTTAATGCGTTATCGTTGACGATATAGCCGATTAATTCCTCTATTACATAATCAGACAATTTAGGCCAGTCCGAAGTGAAACTTAACACGGCAACTCTGGATTTTGGAGGTATCTTTCCATTCAAATAAAAGATTGAATTGTTTAAGGCCTTATCAATCGTATAACCGGTTTGCGCAAAAGCGAATGCCGAAATAAAAAGGGTAAGAATACAAAAACACACAATTTTTTTCATTTCATTTTCTCCTTAATATTATGTCAGCGCGTATGGTGACAATAAATTACCTATAGTTGGCATTTAACACCATGTACGTTAACATTTATGTATTTTCTCTAATTTCATAGTATAACTTAAAAAAAAACAAAAAACTAGGGAATTACATTGCTTGTTCGCAGTTTCAATGAAAATTAATTGTTGAAAAACTAAAAAAAATGGGGTTTTTTATGAGTTCCATATAAGAAATGCCTTAGGTTGTTTTCTACCTTTAAAATCCTCGTCAATTAACTTTTCTCCCAAATCTGTTATGTGCAAATTCGAGGCATACTGACGCAAACTGTCTTCAAGTTCAATTACGGTGGGGGCGGAACGCTTTATATTTACGCTAAGAAATAATTTTCCTGTAGGTGTAAGCAGTTTTAGGCACTTACCAAGCATTTCCGTTAAATCGCGTTGTAAATCAAAATCGCCTTCCATTTTTTTTGAATTGGAAAAACTTGGCGGATCAAGCACGATAATATCCCACTGTTTTTTTGCCGCAGCCGCTTTTTCCAAGAACTCAAGAACATCGGCGCGTATAAGTTTATGGGCGCAATTTAAATCTCTATTCTCCTCCTTTGTCCCGTCTTTGAAAAAATCCCAGATTTGAAACAGACCGGCGGAGAAATTATTCAGCGAAAAATTCTTCCGCGCCCAATTTAAGTAAGTATTTGAAAGATCAACCGAATCCGTTGACAACGCTCCGCCGCCAGCCGCATACACTGAAAAAGAGCCGGTGTAGGAAAAGAGATTTAAAACTCTTTTACCGCCTGATTCCTTTCGTACCATTTCGCGTAATAGCCGTCTGTCAATAAAAAGCCCCGTATCAAGGTAGTCTGATAAATTTACTTTAAAGGAAAGGCCGCCCTCATTTACAATTTTTTCAAAACGCTCTTCGCTTGTTTTTTCATATTGGGACAAACCTTTTTGTTTTAAACGTTGTTTTAAAAATACGCGCTCAGGAGCTATTCCCAGCGCGGCGGCGGAAGTTTCCCTCATTACGGAAAGCCACTGCCCTTCTTCACTTTCATCTTTTTCATAAGGACGCTTATACAGGGCGCCGCAAAGAGCGGCATCAAGGGAATTGCCACACTCCCCATAAAAATCCAAAACAAGCGGTATTTCTGGAATGTCACGGTCATAAAGCCTGAAAGCGCCAATGCCGCATCTTGCCGCCCATTTTTTAAGATGACGGAAACGTTTTTGCAAACGGTTAGCGAGCATTTGCGATTGAAACTCAGTCTTTTCCTGCATACCTTAACATAACATAAAATGCTTGAAAAACAACAGTAGATTAAGTATGTTAAAAACAACCATGCCGTTAAATATCACTCCTGTTACAAACCACCGCGAAAGGGAAAAGGGCGTTATTGTGTACCCTGTGTACTCGCGGCGTTCAGCGGGGTTGTCTATCGGGATTAATTTATTCACGGATAAAAAAAGTTGTCAATTCGATTGCCCGTATTGTGAGGTATTTCCCTTTTCAAGCAATGCCGAATTTTCTCTTGAACAATTAGGAGAAGATCTACGCCGCGCCATTTCGGGAGCGCGGAAACAAAACACGTTGATTAAAGATGTTTGCTTTTCAGGTAACGGAGAGCCTACCCTCTCCCCCGCTTTTCCCGACGCGCTAAAATTAGCGGAGAACATTCGCGCAGAAACTGCTCCTTCTGCGCGGCTTGTTATTATAACCAACGGCGCGGGACTGTTACAGCCGCAAATTTTTTCGCTCTTAAAAGAATACGCTCTTTTACCCACCACAGACATTTGGTTAAAAGTGGACGCTGGGACAGAAGACTGGTACAACAAAATAAATCGCTGTGCTATTCCTTATGAAAAATTGATTACAGTAATAAAAGACTTTGTGTCCTGCACCGCTGTAACAATACAGACAATGCTCTGCGCAATAAATGGGGAACAACCGTCAGAGACGGAAAAGCAAGCATGGGTATCGCTTGTATGCGAATTGGCGCAAAGAAACGGCAATATCCGCAAAGTACAGCTTTATGGCAAAGCACGGTCATCACCGGAAGACCCGTTGGCGTCTCCATTACCGAAGGATTATCTTGAAGAACGCGCTGAGTCGTTGCGGAATTTATTTATTGATAAAGGAGTATCAATACCTGTAGAAGTTTATTTGTGATTTTCTACCACGAACCAACACGAACAACGCTAATATATGGAAACTTTCAGACTGGAAATAAAATCGGTTATTTTTGCCTGATTTTTTTTGGCTTGTATTTATCGGTAATGGCTTTATCTATAGCGTCACCGATTGCTTGATTTAAATCAGCTAAAATTGCCTTATGGAGCTTTTTTAACTCTGTTTGAGGGGAAACGGAGGTTATAAAAAGTTCAGATACGTCTATTTCCAAGGCATCTGCTATCCTCTCAAGCACTTCAGGGGCAGGAAATTTTCGTTTTTGTTCGATCATTCCCATAAAATTTGCGGATATGTTAGCCCGTTCTGCCAGTTCCGATTGAGTAATACTTGATTTTCGCCGGCATTCTTTAATGTTTTCTGCTAAAATTTCCCTTATTTTCGCCATTTTTCACACTATCTAAAAGTAAATGTTAACTATCACTTAGTACTTGACAAACGGTCTATAGGAAAGTATTATCTATCATATTGATAGTATTATGGTTAATTTTCATAAAATCTATTAGAAAAGCAATAAAATTTGAGGAAGAAAGCATGAAAAAATTATTGCAAGGAATGGTACTTATAGTAGTCGTTACAACCTTAATCCTGACCGGGTGTTCTAATCCGGAGAACACAGAAACAGGAGATATAGCAGTAATATTTACCGGGTTGACGGCAAACGGGTCATCCACAGTTACTACAACAAAGCTGACTTTAACTTTTGACAAAGACATTAACGCCTTAAGCGCGGCGGATATTGCCATGGACGCAGGGACAACCGGAGCGACTAAAGGAAGCCTAACCCGAACCGGAACGGGTATTTATGATCTTGCCGTAGCCGGAATTATCGCAAACGGGAGCGTTACCATTTTAGTATCCAAGTCCGGTTACGCTATATCTGGCGGATCTAAAACAGTTACCATATATCACTACACCTCGCCTACAGATATTACCGTTAACTTTATCCATGTAACGGCAGACGGTTCAAATACGGCAACCACCACAAAATTGACCTTGGTATTTGATAAAGACATTACCGGTCTAAGCGCGGCGGATATTGCCCTTGACAGCGGGTCTACCGAGTCGACTAAAGGGAACCTGACTAAAACCGGAACAGGTATTTATGATCTTACAGTAGCCGGAATTACCGCAGGCGGAAGTGTTACCGTCTCAGTATCCAAGTCCGGCTATAATGTTACAGGCGGATCAAAAACTGTTACTGTATACCACTATATCTCGCCCACGGATATTACTGCTGCTTTTACTCATTTGGCGGCAAACGGGTCATCCACAGTTACTACAACAAAGCTGACTTTAACTTTTGACAAAGACATTAACGCCTTAAGCGCGGCGGATATTGCCATGGACGCAGGGACAACCGGAGCAAGTACAGGAAGTTTAACAAGAATTGAAACCGGTGTTTATGAACTTGCCGTCAGCGGTATTACATCAGGCGGAAGCGTTACCGTGGCGGTATCAAAGTCCGGTTACAATATCACAGGCGGTCATAAAACAGCAACTATATACTACTACGCCGCACCTACTACATACTATGTTAACTACAACGCCAACGGCGGAACGGGAACCATGGAACGGTCAACCTTTACCTCAGGAGAAACGCATACTCTGCCGCCAAATACTTTTATCCGGAGCGGTTATGTATTTTCCGGCTGGGCGCAAACAACCGTCGGCGTGATGGTATATGCGGACTGCGCCAGTGTAACCGACCTGACTGCGGCGGGCGGATCAGTTACGCTGTATGCGGTATGGGAATTAGGAACTCTTGTCCCCGGTGCGACCCTAGGCGTCCAACTCAACTGGCTTGAGGCAAACGCGGGAAGCGACATGAGGTACATCGTTGACGTAAGGAATAATGAAACCATTAGCCCCAGAACCCTTTCCTACAGCGGTAAGACCAATATAACCATTCTACTAAGAGGCTCCGGTGGCATGAAAACAATCGGCTTAGTGTCAAACGGTTCGATGTTTACGGTAGGTTCTGGCAATACCCTGATTCTGGACAGCAATGTCACGTTACAGGGCCGTTATGATAATAATGCCAGTCTGGTTAAGGTAAACGATGGCGGAACACTTTTTATGAATTCAGAAACAAAAATTATCGAAAATACAGTTGGAGGAGGAGGAGAAGCAGTTATATACGGCGGCGGTGTATTCGTGAGTGCGAACGGAACTTTTACCATGACCGGCGGAAAAATCTCCGGTAATATTGCAAATTCCGGTGGCGGAGTGTATGTGAGAGGAACCTTCACCATGACCGGTGGAGAAGTCTCGGGTAATTATGCGCAATACGGCGGCGGAGTGTATGTGGACGGAACTTTCACCATGAACGATGGGGAAATCTCAGGTAATTATGCAGATGAAGGTTTCGGCGGCGGAGTGTATGTGAACGGAAGATTTACCAAGTCAGGCGGAATCATAACGGGGTATACCGATGATACAACAAAGGGTAATGTGGTAGGAACTCCAACAAATAATATAATAGGACCTCCAACAAATATTATAGGGTGGCCTCCAACAGATATAAGAAGTAACTGCGGTCATGCGGTGTATGTGAATCCTGGCATAAAATGTAGAGAAAATACTGCCGGATCTGTGGTTAATTTGAACTCGAATGTTGCGGGGGTGGCTGGCGGCTGGGATGAAAACATTGCCTTAACTGTCAACACATGGGCGAATGGTAACATTACTTCATCGGGTAGCCAGCAGTTTTTTAAGTTCACCGCTACAGCAAGTACGCAGTACATACATGTCAGTTTCAATACGCTGACCAGTCTATCTGTCCAAGTGTATAACTCTAATGGCACTACCGTTGGAAGCCAAACAAATTTAAACAGTAGTACCCGATATACCTCTCGGACAGTGACAACCGGGCAGGAGTACTATATGCTAATACGGTCTTCTTCCAGAACGGGCACATACCGGATTGCGTTTAATACATCGACAACACCACCGCCATAATATGGAATATATAGCAAAAAAAGATTGTTATTTAGAGTTTGTTCATAATGTAGACACATTATAACCAAACTCTAAATACCCAAATGTAAAATTTGCCCTTAAGACATGGCAAATTATAACGATTACTTGCATCTGTAAAGGACTGGTAATCATTTTTAAGGAGTTAATTATGAAAAACACAAAAAACAAACAATTAGTCATTACGCGGACAAAACACGGTATGTGGCTTATAGCTCTTTGTTCCTTCTTGTTGATTTTTAGCGCTTGTGATCAAGCACCTAATGGCTCAACAGGCGATACAACAATTATCAGTCCTGTAAACAGATTCGAGGCGCTTCCATACCATGATAATGATAAAATAAAGTATTCGTTTACTTATGATGATTATGATTTTTATTACATTTATTTAGGTGAATTAAGAAACATTCCCTTGTTTTTTCAAACTGCCCGTTACCATAGCGGAATAGATTGGACATACACATTTTCTATAACAAATATTACCCAAGATAGCATAAGAAGAGTGATTACAGAAAGCACTCAAACTGTAAAAGGTATTGTTGATACATATACTGTATCAACAACTCATAATGTTAAAGCAAGCCTTGAAATCACTGAGAAATTCAATATTAAGTATGTTGATATTATAGCTAAAGAAAGCGGTGAATATAATTGGAACAATTATACTTCCAGTACTACAACCTCATCTTTCCAAAAGACTACATCGCTTACAGATACGATAGAACATGCAACATCTTATACTTACTCTACTTTAGAATCCGATCAATTTCATCTTAACAGCGACAATATGGTTGGATATTACAGATGGACGCTGTTTTCCACTTCAGACGTTTATTTGTACGTTATTAAAAATTCCAAAACAAATGAAATTTACTACGAATTCAGGGAATATGTAATACCTGACGCTTATTTTTGGTATTTGGATTATTCTGAAACGCCTTCTTTCAGGAAAAGCGACGTAACAACTTTTGAACTTGATATTTCAATCCTGGAAAATCTTCCTAAACCGGAATTGGATTTTATATCCTACACAATTGAATACAATGCCAATGGGGGCAGCGGTACAATGGAGCATGATGTACACGGTTACGGTATAGCGCAGAATCTTTTAAGAAATAATTTTATTCCCCCTGCCGGTTATTACTTTGCAGGTTGGGCAAGATCATCTAACGCGCTTGATGTGGAATTTTCTGATGAAGAGCCAGTTATAAATTTGACGAATGTGAAAAATGCAACGGTTATATTATATGCGGTTTGGACGCTTAGTGTAGTTACTTTAGATCGTACTTTTAAAGAAAATGAACTTTTAATTACAGTTATTCCGGCTAATATAACCAAAGCAATTATTCGAGGTGAAAATGGAGTTACATATAACAATGCGGAGATTATCGTTGTAAATCGTACATTACCCTTGACGATTGAACTCCATAACGTCAATGCTGTTGGGCGGTATGGTACAGACGGAGGAGCAGCTTCAAATGGGGAAGTTGGCAAACCTGTTATATATATGGGTAATTATACTCGTGTGCCTAATCTGACGATAATCAGTTCCGGAACACAAAACAGACTTGACGGAGGAAAAGGTGGAAAGGGCGGTCAGGGTAATAATAATAGTACCGGAAAAAATGGCGGAAATGGCGGCGCGGCCATAATTGCCGATAGAATTATTATTATGGGTGATAAAAACATAATCCTAAAGGGCGGCAACGGAGGTTCCGGCGGTCGTGGTGGAAATTTAGGAATATCTCTAAATGCATCCAATGGTGGTAACGGCGGGAATGGCGGCGCGGCAATAGACGCTAATAATATAGCTAATAATTTAGAAGGAATACTTTTTGCTCTTAGAAGCGCGGGGGGAACCGGCGGCGAATTATTCCGAGGTGCGACAGGTCTTGCATTGATTGGTGGAAGCAACGGTTCTGCGGGCATTCAAGGCGTACAATTTACATCTACACCAAATCCCCTCGGTATAGTTCGTGATCAGTTATAAACATAGGAACATTTTGGGTTAATTTCTTAATAGTTTTTTTATCTCATCAACTGATAATCCCTGCTCAAAAAGCTTAAGTATTTCTCCGCGTTCTACCTCACGACCTCTAGACAGACCTTCCTCGCGACCTCTAGACAGACCTTCCTCGCGACCTCTAGACAGACCTTCCTCGCGAGCTTCTTCCTGCCAGACTTCCTTTGCGGTATCCCAATTCCATTCTGTCGTAAGCATACTCATTATCTCCTTGGCGTGTTTCTCCATTAACTCTTTCAATATATCATGTTTGCGGCAATATTGCACGGTCTTTTTCATCGCTTTTTCCAGGGATAATCCCTCTTTTTGAAACTCCCTCACCTTTGATATAAACGCGCTGTACTGTTGCAACGTTTGACACTTTCGAGCTATCTCTTCATTCTTTCCTTTGTTTATGTTTATTACTTTTACTTCCAGTTCCGTTATACGAGATTCACTTTTTGAAAACTCAGAACCTTCCGTTCTCTTAAATAAATCTGATAATTTTACTATTTTCTCATCAGGAAAAGGATCTACGCCGTTGTATAGCACAAAGAACTCGGGCTTTGGTATAGAGAGCTTTGTCGAAGAATAGATCTTCTTATCATCGATGATTTTTTCATAAACCCGGCTTATGTACATTAGCAGACGTAAAGCCATGTTAGGGTTTATCGTAGACTGATGTTCAATAAGAACGACCAGTTTTTCCCCAATTTCAAAAGAAATGTCGTTATTAATGTCCATGTACAAAATGTCTTCAAGGGTATTGATGACGACAGGGACATCAGGGCTGAGGGTTATCCCCTCCAGTGCGCAGTAGAGTTCTCTTAAAACATCAGGTTTACTGAAGATGAAAGAGAAAACGCTACTTTTAAATTTTTTGTTCACACACATAATTTCAACCTCCGAAAAAGTATTTCCCCTATATGGGTGTGAACTAGCGGTTTTGCTTGACCGAAAATGAAAAATTTTCGAAAAAATTTCACACGAAGATCACAAAGGAAGAATCAGATGTTTTTGTCTGTTATCTTATCGTGAAAGTCCACGCATAGCACTCGGACAAAAACCCCTTCTTCCCTCCTTTGTGATCTTTGTGAGAAATTCTTCGAATCAGTTGAGTATATTTCATATTTTTGCTATAATGACAATTAAAAGGAGTAAACATGGAACCCTTAAAGAAAAACCCCTCATGGAAAGGTAGACGTGGACCCGTAGTACTGGTCATTATGGATGGCGTAGGTTACGGAAAATACAAAGAAGGCGACGCTGTCGCAGATTCTAAAATGTATCACCTTAACGATATAAAGAGTAAAAGCCCAAACACAAAGCTGAAAGCGCACGGAAAAGCCGTCGGGCTTCCTTCCGACGATGACATGGGCAACAGCGAAGTTGGCCACAACGCGATGGGTTGCGGGCGGGTATTCAACCAGGGGGCGGCGCTGGTCTCCAACTCTATCCATACTGGCGCGATGTTTGAAGGCGCGGCATGGAAAGAAGTTATTGGCAATTTAAAAAATGGCAAGCCTGTTGCAGGGCGCGAGCCTACCCTTCACTTCCTTGGGCTGTTTTCTGACGGAAATGTACATAGCCACATGGATCACTTAAAAGCGATGATTGTTCACGCAAAGAAAGAAGGCATTAAGCGCGTGCGCGTTCATGTTCTTTTTGACGGGCGCGATGTGGGCGAGACAAGCGCACTTGAATATGTCGATCCTTTTGAGGCGTTTTTAAAAGATTTAAACAAAGACGGCTTTGACGCGAAAATCGGCTCCGGCGGCGGACGTATGTGGATTACGATGGACCGTTACGGCGCGGACTGGGAAATGGTGCATCGCGGCTGGCAGACCCATGTATTCGGAAACGCCCGCCAATTTGCCTCAACGCGGGAAGCGGTCGAAACCTACCGCAAGGAAATTCCCGACGTTATCGATCAAGACTTAAAAGAATTTGTTATAGCCGAAAACGGTAAACCCATAGGCACTATTGAGGATGGGGACTCTCTTATATACTTTAACTTCCGGGGAGACCGAGCGTTGGAAATAACAGCCGCTTTTGAAGAAGACAACTTTACCAAATTCGACCGTGGGCGCCGTCCAAAAATATGCTATTCGGGAATGATGGAATACGACGGAGACCTGCATGTCCCAAAACGGTACCTTGTCAGTCCTCCCTCAATTGACCGCACAATGGGCGAATACCTTGCGGCAAGCGGCGTAAGAACGCTCGCGATTTCCGAGACGCAGAAGTACGGGCATGTCACCTACTTTTTCAATGGAAACCGCACCGGCAAATTCGATGAAAAACTTGAAGACTATGTTGAAATAAAAAGCGACGTTCTTCCCTTTGAACAGCGTCCGTGGATGAAGTGCGCGGAAATTACCGATCAGGTAATGGCCGCCGTAGGTTCGGGTAAATATGATTTTATCAGACTGAACTATCCCAATGGCGACATGGTGGGACACACGGGCATTTATCAGGCGGTAGTATGTTCAATGGAAGCGATGGACATTCAGCTTGGCAGGCTCTTAAAAGCCGCTGACGAAGCCGGCGCGGTAATGGTGATCACAGCCGACCATGGTAACAGTGACGACATGTTTGAGCATGACAAGAAATCGGGCGCCGTATCACTGAAAGCGGACGGCACGCCGAAAGCCAAGACAAGCCACAGCTTAAATCCTGTTCCGTGCGTTATTCACGATCCCGAGTACAAAGGCGAATATCCCAACGGTCAAAACGATTTAAACGAAGGTTTAGGGATAAGTTCCATCGCGGCAACATGTATGCAGCTACTGGGATTTATTCCGCCTGAAGATTATGATAAATCCGTGTTGAAGATGTAAAGTAAGCGGCGTTTTTAATAATCCAAAAAGACTTGACTTTTTAGAGAACCTATATGATATTTTAAGTGGCGGGTTTTATCCCGTTCGTCCGGCTGGTCCCGTAGTCTTTTCATAGACTATGATGCCAGCCCTTTTTATTTTATTCAATACTTCTCGCCGCTTCCTTTTATATGTCGAAATCGCTATTTTAGTGTTGTCTATTGTTACAACAACTGACATAATAAAATCAGGTTTTTGGGTATCTTCAATGTTTTTGAAGGATTTTATGAAAAGATATGCCTTTCTGCTGTCTTGTTCTTCCGTAACAATGACAATCGGATCAGCCAAAGTTTGACGCATAGCCCCGATAAGACAACGCCTCCTGCCATTATCTTTTTCAGACATTTTCTCAAATTGATTCTTACCTATTTTTACTTCCCCGATTGGGGTTTTTACAGTACCTTGAGGAAAAACTTCACGATATTCTTGTCTATTGAACTCACGAATATCCATAGGAACCGCCCATAAATCCAACTTTGAAATTATTCGAGTTATCACTTCGCTGTTTTCCATTCTTTACACACCTTTACATTTTCGTTATTATTAAAAATATAGACAGATTCCCCTGCCGGGCAATAGCGCAGTTGGTTCAGCGTACAAGTCTGGGGGACTTGGGGTCCCCGGTTCAAATCCGGGTTGCCCGACAGGGGGATTTGCCTCAATAATTAATTCGGCAGTTCAACAATTGGTTCAAAGTGCGGGTTGCGAAGCTGGTTAAGAGCGCGGTTATACCATTCTCCTGCTTGCGGCACAGAGGCAAGGAACTCCCAGAGAGAACGCGCTAAAGAGGTCTTCCCGTTTCTGTATAGACTCATGCTGAAATAATAGGTGGTTTTATAATACTCAACTTCTTCTATATATGACACAAGAAGCGCGTTTTTGTTAATATAATCAGTTAATTCTGAAAGGCTGTTCACATGGTTTTCACGCGCTTCTTTTCGAGTGGTAAAAGCAAAATCATATTGATGACGTTTTATTTCTTCCATGATAATTGTATTTTGAATCAGGAACGCAAACATCATATGGGGCTCCGCGGACGGGCGGCCGCGGGCTGCGTAATAATATCCTAAAAATCTGTGCGCTTTTTCTACAGTCCTGTTGTTGTATCTGTATAATTCAAGAAAACGGCTAATGCCATGATCCGTCAATGTTTTTGTCATTGCTGATCTTTCAAATGACGCATACGCCTGATCATAGGGCAATGAAATATTCTGCGAACCGTTATTTAAATAACCTACTACGGCTTTGTTTGAATTAATCCAAAGAGTATCTGAATCGTTAATTATCGATTCATAAATCCTTATCATTTCGATATATTCCTGTCTTGTGTTATGGATATCCGCAATCTTATACTGTAATGCTTTGCTAAACCCAGGATCTTCCGGAACAAGCGGAGAATTCCCAACGCACATTGAATAGGCTTTTCTGTACTGGGCTAACGCGAGGGATAATTCGCTTTCTACCCTGTAAACTTCGCCAATCCAATACTCGGCTTCGGGATAATCTTTTAATTTATTGAAAGCCGCAAGCGCGGCATTTGCGGAATTTTCAAAACTTGATTTTGGAATACGGTAATAAAGCTCGTCAAGCGCGGCGGACGCGGCTTTGTAATAGTGTTCGCGGGAGAACTTGTCCACTTTGTCAAGGTAGTCCCCTATTCTGCGCACTTCCCTCTCAGACATCAGATGAATTAAATCGCGCTCCATTTGTTCATATACGGCGCGTCTGTCGCGCCGCGCGTCTTCAAACAACATTAACGCTGACCCGTAATCACCGGCGCGGAACTGCTGTTTGCCGTACTCAAATGAAAGCCACCACGGTACTGCCGCGGATTGCGCAAAAAGCGGCGTAAAAATAAAAAACAACAAAGGCAAAAATATAACTTTTTTCATAAACTTTTCAATTCCTCTTCAAAAACTGCGTCCGCCTCGACTGCATTTATGGTTTTTATCACTTTTCCATTCTTAAAAATCAATACCTTGTCTCCCGCTCCCGTAATGCCCAAATCGGCGTGTTTTGCCTCTATGGGACCGTTAACCTCGCAGCCCATAATTGCCACAGTTATGTCCTTATCAAGGGCATAAAGTTTTTGCAGCCACCTGCCCGTAAAGCCGTGGGTGTCAAAACCGTGCCTGCCGCAGCGGGGGCAGGAAATGATGTTCACACCACTGTACTTCAATCTTGCGTTTTCCGGCGCAAGCTGGGCTGCCGCCGCAATAATTTCCCTTCCGGCGATAACCTCATTCTCCATTGTGTCCGACAATGACACCCTGATTGTATCCCCAATCCCCTCCGCCAGCAGAGTCAACAAGGCGGCGGTATTTCTTACCACGCCGACGGTCAGGGGTCCCGCTTCGGTTACTCCTACATGGAGGATTGTAGGAGTCCGAAGACGGAGAATTTTGTTGGCATTTATAGTATCGGCAATTGTACTGGCTTTCATTGATACCAGATAATCGTTAAAACCAAACTCGTTAAAAAGCGATATTTCCCTTTCTGCCGCCTGTACAAGCGCTTCACAGGTACTAAAACCCTGTTCTACCCTTTCACGAAGGTCTAGGGGGAGGCTCCCGGCGTTTACCCCGATACGGATTGGGATGCCCCTGTTTACTGCTTTTTCCAGAACGGCGCGGATTTTGTCCTTATCGCCGATATTACCGGGGTTAATACGGATTTTTGACACTGGAAAATCCATGCAACGAAGAGCAATTTTGTAGTCAAAATGAATATCCGCGCAAAGCGGCATAGAAACCATTTCACAAAGCCGTCCAAGGACTTCTGCGGACTCAATATCAGGCACGGCAAAACGTAAAAGACCACAGCCTAACGCCCCAAGCGCCTCAATTTTGCCAACTACGCCCTGTAAATCAGAAACAGAAAGGCGATCCTTCCACATAGTTTGAACTACCACGGGGTAATCTCCGCCCATATAAACAGGGCGAATATGGGAAAAATTGCCGATTTTTATAATTTTATTTGTTATTCCTTGTTCCATTAAAATTACCTATATTATAATATATATAGACATGGAATTCACTATTACCAAAGAAGAACAAAAAATTTTACTTACACAGGCGCGCGAATCTATTACCGCAAAATTGGAAGGACGTAAACCGTCTTTTCCGCAGGATGATACAGGTGAAGATTCAAGCCTTCAAACACCCTGCGGCGCGTTTGTATCGCTGCACATGAAGGACAAAGAGCGCAGTTTACGCGGATGTATCGGCAGAATGGCGGCTAACCAGCCCCTGATAGAAACAGTCCGCCTGATGGCAAAAGAAGCCGCTTTTGGCGATCCTCGTTTTCCTCCTTTAAGACAGGAAGAATTATCCCGTCTGCACATCGAAATTTCCGCGCTTTCTCCAATGTCGCCATGCCCCGATCCAAGACAGGTACAAGTCGGCGTTCACGGGATTTTGTTGTCAGGACGCGGAAGGTCGGGGGTTCTTTTGCCGCAGGTTCCGGTGGAACAGGGCTGGAATCTTGACGAATATCTTGATTACATTTGCATAAAAGCGGGATTGCCGCAGGGAGCGTATAACGCGCCGGATACGCAACTTTATACATTTACAGCCATTGTCTTTGGAGAAGATTGATGGAACTGCGTCTTTCGCAATTTTTCACAAAGAATACCGCTGAAAAGTCGGGTCTTGTAATTGCAAACGGAACGTCAGACCCTATTGTAAACTCTCTTGAATATGATTCACGAAAAGTAAAACCGGGAAGTCTTTTTTTTGCCCTGCCCGGTCTTCATACCGACGGCAGTCTTTATATTGACGACGCTGTAAAAAACGGGGCGGCGGTAATTGTACATGAAAACGATGTTACAAAAATTATTGATAAAATAGTCTACTTAAAAGTAAAAAACGCCCGCATTGCAATGTCTCCTATTTCCGCCGCCTTTTACGGTCATCCCTCCTATCATTTGCTCGTAACAGGAGTGACAGGCACCGAGGGCAAAAGTACCACAGTGTATCTAATTTGGCAGTTATTAACAATGCTTGGGAAAAAAGCCGGTTTTATTTCCACCGTCCAACATTGTCTGGGCGGCGAAGTTTTAAACAACAGCGAGCATCAGACCACTCCCGAAGCCCCCGTTATTCATCGGCTTTTGCATGAAATGGCGGATAACGGCTGTGAATACGCGGTATTGGAAGCCAGCTCCCATGGGCTTTCTTCAAAAACAAACCGTCTTGGCGACGTAAATTTTTGTTCCGGCGTTTTAACAAACATAACGCATGAACATATGGAATTTCACGGAACATGGGAGCAATACAGGCATGACAAGGCAAATCTTTTCCGCGCCGTTGACAATTATGTGCAACAGGACGACGTTACTTTTTTTGAACCGTTTGGCGTAATTAACAACGACGATAAAAGCTCGCGTTATATTATGAAAATATCAAATAGCAGAATACTCAGGTACAGTCCGGGGGGAAGGGACGGAGACATTAAGCTTGAAGCTATAGAAAGCAGCGCAAGCGGCAACTGGTATACGGTTTTCATTCCCAAAACGCATGAATACATAGAACTCAGGGACAAACTTCCCGGTTCGTACAATTCAGGCAACGTGCTTGCAGCCCTGCTTACGGTTAGTGAACTTATAAAACGTCCTGTTCGGGATATTGCCCCGATTGTAAAATTCTTAAAACCTGTAAGGGGAAGAATGACTTCTATCAATAAAAATCAACCGTTTGAGATTGTCGTAGATTACGCGCATACTCCTTCTTCGTTTCAGGCAATCTTTCCCCCGCTTCGCGCAAGGCTTGATAAAACCGGCGGAAAAATAATAAGCCTTTTTGGCTCCGCAGGAGAGCGTGACACGCAAAAGAGAGCCGAACAGGGAAAAATAGCCGCCTGTTACAGCGATTTTATAATTCTTACCGATGAAGACCCCCGTGACGAAAAACCCATGGACATTCTGGAAGAGATTGAAAAAGGCGTGTGCATGGATCAGGAGCAGAAAACAATTTTTGAGCGCGATAAAAATCTTTTCCTGATACCCGACAGACCCACCGCAATCCGCAAGGCTCTCTCTTTGGCGCAAGATGGCAATCTTGTGCTGCTATTGGGCAAAGGACATGAAAACTCAATAATTTATGCAGATCATGTAATGCCTTTTGATGAAATCGCTGAGACTGAGAAGGCGCTTGAGGAACTAAAGAAATTATTCTAAAAGACCCCACGCAGAGGCGCGAAGGCGCAGGTTCAATTAGCGGAAAAAACGGGAATTTCTACTAATTATCTGGCAATGGTTGAATTGGCTCGTTATATACCCAGAGTTGAGACCATAGAACGACTTGCAAAAGTTCTAAATGTTGAAATATACGAACTTTTTATTGTGCCTCTTTCTCCTGCTATGGAAATGAAAAAAATCCACGAAACGCTTATTGACGACTTAAAGGATATTGTGAAAGGAGCCATTGACGAAGCTTTTGAAAAAGAGCGAAAGAAGCAAAAGAAGGGTAAATAACGACATAATTGATATTTGATGGAACCCGAAAAGAATAAATGTAGTAAAAGACCATTAAAAGCTGTATATTATATATAGGAGAAAATCATGGAAGCAACACAGACAGCCAATCCCCCCAGTTTTGAGTCGGTTTGGGCTCTCTTTCAGGAAACTGATCGATTTATGAAAGAGAACGCTGAACAGCATGAACGGGATATGAGGGAAATAAGGGAAATCCAAAAGAAAACCGAACGTATTGTAGAGAAAAATGCCGTTGAAATGGGGAGACTCAGCAGACGAATGGGCGAAGTTGTTGAATATATGGTTGCGCCCAATCTTAGGGATAAATTTAATGAGTTTGGGTTTAACTTCTCCCAATCTAATCAAAATACCATTGTTTCTGATAAAGAAAATAAAATATCCTTTGAAATTGACGTTTTTCTTCAAAACTATAACAAGGCTTTGCTTGTCGAAGTAAAAACCAAGCCCACCACCGAACACGTACAAGAGCATATTGAACGCCTTGAAAAAATGCGTAAATATGCCGATCTTCACGGCGACAAGCGTACATTTTTAGGCGCTGTTGCCGGAGCGGTAATGTCGGACAATGTAAAAGAGTATATATTAAAACAAGGCTTTTTTGTTATAGAACCTTCCGGAGAAACTTTTAATATTATTCCGCCAAATAATAAACCTAAAGAATGGTAAATATTAATCATTAAATCCTTTCTATTGCGGTTGAAGACAAATAATGGCAAAATTTGTAGTAAATCTTTCCGCTCTCTTCGTTCGCTCCTTGTTCGTGTGGTTCGTGGTAGAATTCTTAACAATAATTATTTAAGAGCCAATTCAATTTCATCTATTAATGAATCCGGCGTGGACGCGCCTGCGGAGATGCCTACAGTATTAAAATTGTAAAAATCCTTTGGTATTTCCTCAACTCGTTCTACCATGGCGCAGGGTTTGCCGCTTTCTTGGGCTATTAGCAGCAGGCGGCGGGTGTTGGCGGATTCTTTGCCGCCGGCGATAATTACCGCGTCCACTTTAGTTAATAGTTCGCGTAACGCCTGCTGGCGTTCTGCGGTGGCGGAGCAGATGGTGTTTACTATTTCAAGATTGGGGAAGTATTTTTTTATTTCATTGCCGATATTAGCGTACTCTTCTTCGGAAATGGTAGTCTGCCCGATAAGGGCTGTTTTTACGTTGCTGCTTGTTTGATACAGCGCGGAGGCGGCGTCCCGCGCCTGTTGCGTATTGATAACCACCTTGCAAAAAGGAGCGGAGCTTGCATAACCGGTAATGCCTTCGATTTCGGCGTGAGATGATTCTCCGGCAAGGAATAAACTGTAACCTGCGCGGGAGAGTTCCTGCGTCTTTAACTGGTTTTTTTTAACGTTGGGACAGGTTGCGTCTATAATGGCGCATCCGGCGCCGCGCAGGGTTTTTTCCGCTTCGGGGCTTATTCCGTGAGCGCGGATAATTACGCAACTGTCTTTCCCCTTATCCTGAATTTGTTCAAAAGAATTTTGTTTTAGGGTAATAACGCCTTGTTTTTCAAGATCGGCTAATACTTGTGGATTGTGAATCAGGTGCCCAAATGTGTAAACGGCGAAGCCTTCCTCCGCCGCTTTTTTCGCTTGTTCTGTAGCAAGTTCCACCGCCCGCCTGACTCCCATGCAGAAACCCAGTACGCGGGCGCGGATTATTGTCATATCTGCCTTTTATACGGCCGATTTCTTCTTTGCCATCTTCTTTCTGGTTTCCCAGAAGTTTACAAAACCGGAAGCTATAAAGAGCGATGTGTATGTGCCTGATGTCATTCCTATCAACAGGACAAGGGCAAAATCTTTCATTGAACCCGTCGTGAAAATGAACAGGAATAATACGGCAATCATTGTTGTCACGGTCGTTATAATAGTGCGCCCCAGGATGCCTGTTATAGAAATATCCATAATATCAGTGAAAGTATTATCTGGATATACGCGCATATTTTCCCTGATACGGTCAAATAAAATTATCGTGTTGTTGATGGAGTAACCAAGAATGGTAAGAATCGCCGCGATAGTCGTAGTGTTAAATTCCATTCTTGCCCAGACCAGATAGGCTATTATAACCAGTAAATCGTGCAATATGGCGATTACGCCGCCAATGGCATATTGAATCTTAAAGCGGATAATAAGGTAAACCAAAATTAAAAGCAGAGTAAGAGGTATCAG
>Ga0268262_10003128_pt1 | contig 18211 bp, 17 predicted proteins | sample TergutNc150P3_FD_190354 | JGI IMG/M metagenome (GOLD analysis project Ga0268262, IMG submission 190354) | Nasutitermes corniger P3 segment gut microbial community from laboratory colony in Florida, USA - Nc150 P3 (SPAdes) (version 2) | ecosystem: Host-associated > Arthropoda: Insects >...
TCATCAGGTTCTTCGGTATTTCAATCAGCATTACCGAAATTCTATTGATCATCCTGGCAATTACCTGGCTTATCTTTATTTTAATGATTGATATTGTCTATCCCATCAATAACAAGGGAATTAATTTCATAGACTGGCTCAGGAGTTTCGGCTCTCATGTTATGGTATTATCAGGGATTATTTTGGGGACAAGGAAGTTCGGCATATAGGAGCCTGTCAGACACGCAATGTGTCTGATACCGCTTTTTCTTTGCGTTTTAATTTGGAACACAGTATAGAGTTGTTTAGAAACTTCAGTTTCTAAACAACTTCTGTATTTAATTATTGATCAAAAAGATTAGGGTATTCATTTTCCAAAGTCTCTGTAGAAATCGATTCAATCAGAACAACGAATGAATCTATGCTGAAGTTACGAAAACGGAAAGAGTATTCCAAAAAGTTAAGATATGAATTTTTCATATTTTTTGTTTTTTTAATTCTTCCGGTATTTTCCAGAATAAGCGCAATTAGGAAAATTACAAATGACTCATTAATAGTACAAGCTTCAATATTATTTTTATATTTTTCATCTGTGATAGTAAACGGCTTTAACTTCAATATCCAGTAAGCATATAGAGCCGCTTCCTTACATTCATTTATTTCCATATCATGGAAACAATAATAATACGCCTTGCGTTTATCAACCCTTACAATAATATCCAAAAGGGTAAAGAATGAAATATGCTTTTCAGTATTGGAAGGGAAACCTTTGTAAATTAAAAATTCTTCAAAACGTTTATTGAAAAGCGCAAGAACTTTCTCTATGTTTTTATATGGAATACGTTTATACTTGAGATTTTTATTTCTCTGTTCAGGCATTATTACAAAATTACCTTGTTGATGAAAACAGGGGAAGCGCAAATATCAGATTTTCCGTTTTTAAGAATATCAATAAAACCGTTCTCTGATATATTTAATTGAGGGTGGTTACCGTCTTTACGATTAAAAACCTGCTTCGCAATTTTTCTGATATCAGAAGATGTTAAATTGGGAATAATTTCTTTTTCATTATTAGCCATATATTCTTTTATATCCTAAAGAGGTATTAAACCGCCGTTTACCTTTCAATAATAAATGTATCAGTCATTTCCATTTTTGTCAATCTTTATTGGTCACATAAAATGCCTGTCGCCGTTTCCAGCAATTCATACTTGTCGATTCCCCAATTCCGCCCGAAGCGTGAATAGAGTGAATCCGAAAGAGCCATGAATTTCTCAAAGACGGGTTTACCGGTTATTTTTTTAATATAGTCCGAAGAAAGATTACGATTGACAATTATTTCCCAGAAACGGGCGAAATTTTTAACTTGTTTAAGTTCGTCCTCGCTCATAACAGAAGTTTCCAAAACTTCATAAGGCGGAGCGTTGTTATACCGCATACTGAAAGCGTAATTGTGTCTTTGAATAGGAGCGCCCGGAAGCAGTTTTAAAATACCAAGCTGGATTTCCGAGCGGAGGCCTTTGGTTACTGTGTGCGGCTTTTCCTCAGACAGAGCAAGCCAAAGGTTGTCAAAACCTTTGCCGAAAGACGCAAGGTCTTCACCGGGAAGGCCTGCGATTAAGTCGGCGTGGATAATAGCGGCGGTTTTCTGCCGCAGAAAGCGGAGCGTTTCCAGTTCTTTCTCAGGGGAAAAAGCCTGCCCTTCGCCTGAACGTTTGATGCGGGAAGCGGCTTCGCTGTTAAGGGTTTGAATGCCTATCTCAAGACGCAATGTTCCCGGCGGGAAATGTGTAAGTATTTCACATAACTCTGTTGGAAAAAGAGACGGAACCATTTCAAAGTGAACCACAAGAGAGTTTTGTCGTTCCTTCCTTTCTTCTATTTTTTCAAGAAAAAATTCCATTATGCGTAAAGTGCGTTTTATATTGACATTGAAAGTTCTGTCCAGAAACTTAAAAGTCTTAACTCCTCGACGGATTAAGCTGTCCATTTCCGCAAGAAACGGCTCAAGAGGAAACTCCCGCAGTGCGCCGCCCTGTTCTTTTACGGCGCTAAGGCAAAATTCGCAGTTAAAAGGACAGCCCCGGCTCGCTTCAACATAGATCAGTTTTTTGGTAACATCTTCGTCAGTGTACAGATGATAACCGCTCTTTATTCTGCTTACATTAACGTTTCCCGCGTTTATAAACTGCGGCAGTACCGGCGGCTGTTTGTATTGCGGTTCGTTTGTAAGTATATTTGCGCATAACTCCCTGAAAGCAACTTCCCCTTCGCCTCGGATCACATAATCAGCGTAACGGAAGATTTCCGCGTCAGGCTGTAAATGGGAAACTTCGGGGCCGCCAAGCACAACAACGGGCCTTTGCCCCGTACTGTTCCACACTTTGTGCAATTCCCCGAGTAATTCAACTGTTGCGGCATTATTCCAAATCGAGACAGAGATACCCAGAATGTGCGCCGCAGCGGATAGGAGAGCGTCAATTTTTTCAGCTAACGGCTGGCGCAGGTTAAGCTCAATTATTTCGCATGAGTCTTCCAAAGGACCGAGATTTGTTTTTAATAAGCGGAGTGCAAGAGACGGATGTATCCATTTGGCATTAATGGCGGAAAGTATTATTTTTTTCACAGTGTTTAAAATGCGTATGAACGCTACTCGTCAAACAGACCGACAGTGCCTGTTTTCCATTCTTCGCGCGCTTCCATAACCATGTGTTCAACTTCAGACCAATTTTCGGCTCTGGGGCCTGCCATGTCACGGTTTGTAGAATTGCCGAAAACTATTGTCTTACAGCCAAGTTTACGCAGGTTTGTTATATTTTCGGGAGCGTCGTCAATATAAATATTTGCGCCTACCGCTCCCTTGTCATTCATAAAACAAATGTCCCAGTAGGGAATGTCAAAATTGTCGAGCCAGTCAACGGTTTGCGTAATTGTTGTACGGTGGGAATATTTTAGAAAAAGCCTGTGTGTAATGATACGAATACGGACGCCTTGATTGGACAGCTTTCGCAGAGTTGCGGGCGCATGTTCAATCGGCTGCATATCGCGGAAAATATTGCGCTGCGTTACGGCAAAACGGTGCAGTCTGTCATAGCCGCCGAATTCATCAATGCCCCACTCCTGTAAACCAAAAGAAACTTCGGGCGTAAGCGATTCAAGCGGTTTGTTCAGCCACTCTGCGGCAATTTTACGCACCTCTCCGTAAAAATCACCTACTACTCCGTCAAGGTCAACTCCCAGAATAAAGCTGCTGTTATTCATTGATTTTTTCCTTTGAGACTAAAATAACCATACTCCGAGCTTTTACAGGATATGTGTGCTGGGAAGGCAGGATTTTAACATTTCCCGCTGAAAGAATATCATTCGGGGGCTGTAATCCCGTATCCATAAAGCGATACCACTCTTTTTTTGAAGGAGGACTTGCCAGTATAAAAGGCTGAACATCAAGGCTGGCGTTAAAAATTATATAAAAATCATTGTCATCGCGGTCAGCCAAAGTTTCAGCCCTGCTGCCGTCTACACGTAACGCAAGAAAATAATCGATATTGTCCCAATCGGGGCTTTCACCTTTTTCATTATACCAGCTGATGTCAGGAATAGCGTTGTAATTTCCCTCTCTGCCGGTATAAAATTCGGGGCGCATGAAACCCGGATGACGAAGACGGAACGCAATCATTTCCTTGGCGAAACGGTAAAGGTCCTTGTTTTGCTCAAGTAGCGACCAGTTGTACCATGAAATATCATTGTCCTGACAATACGCGTTGTTATTGCCGTTTTGAGTGCGTCCGAATTCATCGCCGCCCAGAATCATCGGCGTACCAAGCGAAATCAACAATGTTGCGAAGAAATTTTTTATCTGCTTTTCACGGATAACTTTTATCAGCGGATCATAAGTACTGCCTTCGATTCCGTAGTTGTAGCTCAGGTTATAGTCGTTGCCGTCCCTGTTTTCTTCGCCGTTTTCCTCGTTATGCTTGCCGTTATACGAAACAAGGTCTTTCAATGTAAAACCGTCGTGGCTTGTTATAAAATTTATTGAGTGAAAGGGCTTTCGTCCGTCACGCAGATACAGATCGGAACTGCCGGAAATACGAGTCGCAAAATACCGCGTTTCTTTTGGATCGCTTCTCCAGTATTTGCGTACATTATCGCGGTATTTGTCGTTCCATTCCGCCCAGCGTCCGCCGGGGAACCAGCCTACCTGATAAGCGCCGCCCGCGTCCCACGCTTCTGCGATTATTTTTGTTGAGTTAAGCACCGGGTCTTCCGCAATTCGTTCCAGAGTCGGAGGGTTTTCCATCATCTTTCCGTTTTGATCCCGCCCGAGAATGGAGCCAAGATCAAAACGAAAACCGTCAACGTGCATTTCCATTACCCAGTAGCGCAGACAGTCCATGATAAAAGTACGCACTACAGGATGATTACAGTTCATGGTATTTCCGCAGCCGGAATAATTTTGATAATAACGGCGGTTTTCGTTCAGTATGTAATAAATTGAATTATCAAGACCCCGGAAAGAAAAAGTCGGTCCCTGTTCATTGCCTTCAGCGGTATGGTTAAACACAATGTCAAGAATCACTTCGAGTCCCGCTTTATGCAGTTCCCGAACCATTTCCTTGAATTCCCTCACCTGTCCGCCCGGAGTCCTGTCCGCCGCATAGGAACCTTTTGGCGCAAAAAATGCGACAGTTGAATAACCCCAGTAATTTGTTAACTGTTCTCCTGTATGCGGATTACGGCGAGGTATTTCATTTTCGTTAAATTCCTGTACCGGTAAGAATTCAATGCTTGTAATACCCAAGTCCTTAAAGTACGGAATTTTTTCTATTACTCCTTTATAAGTACCCGGATATTGAACGCGGGAACTTGGATGGGCTGTAAGGCTTTTAACATGGGTCTCGTAAATTACGCTGAAACGAAGCGGATAGTTTAAAGGCGTGTCTCCCTGCCAGTCAAAATTATCATCAACTACAATACAACGCGGCTGGTGAGCAATATCGTCTTCATAGGAATAAGTCAGATCACGGCCCGGCTGAGTGGGATCATAACCTGAACATTTACTGTAATCCCAATTACTTATATCCGTAAGGGCTTTGGCATAAGGGTCAAGTAAAACCTTGTACGGGTTAAAACGCAGCCCTTTTTCAGGAAAATAAGGGCCGTCAGCCCGGTACAGATAACAGGTTCCGGCTCCCAATCCTTTAACAAAACAATGCCAGATATTTCCTGTTTTATTTCCCTTTTTGTTAAGCGGAATCTCTTTCCAGGGACTGTTGGGATCTGTCGACTCAAAAACAATAAGCGTTACGGCTGTGGCATTTCTGGAAAAAACGGCAAAATTTACGCCGTCATTTACAAGCGACGCCCCAAGGGGCAGCGCTTTCCCGGAATCAACCACAATGTTGTCGAGACACATAATATAATTATAGTACTATTTTGCGGAAAGGTAAGGAAAAAAAACTATAAAGCGAGGATTTTCCAAAACTTCAGTTTTTGGAAAATCTACTTTAGATTTAAAGGAAAAATTGGCCTTTTGGACAGTTTTTCCAGAGCCTTTTTCAAAACTAACCGAGTTTTGGAAAAGGCTCAAGCGTGAATAATAATTTTAATAATTATTGGTTTATCTATTGACAATTTTTTTAAAAATGGTACATTGTTCATATATGAAAGTAATAAGTAAGCCGAATCTAATTCTACCCCCCCCCCCCCTTACAATACTTTTCTAATAAAAATTTTACATTACACAGAAATAATTACCTCAAAGAAATAACCGTCCGTTGGGCGTTATAAATAAAACAAAAGACAGGAGTTTTTTATGAAAAGAAGAATTTTAACAGGATTTGCCGTAATTTTACTGGCGATCACAATGGTAATGGGCTGCAGCGGCGGCGGTGGCGGTGGGTCTAGCACAACTCAGGATAAAGACGAAGGAAAATTGGATAAAGGTGTGGACCTCTCAGTTCCGGACATCTCTAAGGCTGGAAATTTTTCTTTAGCCAAAAATTATTCTTCTGTGACAACCGAGGCCGAAGCAAAGCTAATTACTGGTGGTATTTTTGAAGAGGGAGCTTTAACGGGTCTTTTTTCATTAACGCAATCCTCGAATATTCTTTATAACCGCAACTCAGCAAGCCGCAAAATACAATCAGAATCAATTCGGCAAAATTTTACTGAAAAGGACCTTGCTGATGATTATTCTGATGAAGAATTGAAGCATTTGAAAATCAATGGTTATGTAGATGCAACTTATAAGTATGATGATGCAAAAGATGATTATTTTTCGCTGAACGGAGTGGTTGCAGCCAATATTAAAATTGAAGAAGGTTTCAATACTGATGATGACTATGAGACAATCGGTGTTATTGCAGGAAAAATAGAGGCAAAAAAGATTGAAATGAGGGGAGAAACCATTTCAGGTTCTATAATATACAATATCAACGGAGCTATTAATATTGCTTATAAGGGTTCAGATGCTTCAAAAAGTTCGGTTAAGAACAAATATGTTAAATGTACTTTCAAAGCCGATTACAAGCTTGATCTTAATAGCGAAGCAATTACAATAACGATTGATATTACGGCTTACGGAGCTGGTAGCGAAAAGTGGACATATAAAGAAACCATAGACGAGAAGTTATCGGATTATATGTAAGAACTACATATTAACCGGACTTGTAAGACAACTTGTAAATTTTGGGTAAACCTAAACAGTTGTTTCACAAGTCCGGCCTTTTTTACATCCGGCATCCAAATCTTAGTCTCCGGTTTGTCAAATACCCTTTTAATTTAACCTACGTGACATCTGCTTCAATACATTATACAATGGCATTTACGGGGCAGATTAATATGAAAAATATTTTGTTTTTTTTAATTATTATATTTTCCTGTAATTCAATATTATTCGCAGAACTTACAAAAGAACAATTATGGGCAATTTCACTGACCGGATTTATGACTGAAAGAAATGGGTCCAGCCGAAATACTTTAAACGCAGATGAAATAAACGAAGAAAATATAAAGAAATGGCTGGATATATTAAAACGTGATTGGGATATTAACAACAGGGAAGAATTATTAATAACACTGGAAACAATGGAAAATAGCGGACATGCCTCCGCATTGGAAAATATACAACAGATTGTAGCGGAAATAATGAACCTGAAACAAACATTTTCCATATTTGATATATATAATAATTACCGGGTAAATCAAAGACAGTATAATTATTTGAAATTTACAGCTTTAAACTGGGATTCATTTAAAAACAGGACAATTTTAGCATGGGATCTGGGAAGAAATATTTCATTGTGCAGATGGGGTTATGAAGTTGGATTTCTGACGGAAGAAGAAGCCTGGGAAAAAATAATGTACTATGCCGAAAAAATACAATCACTTTACAATTCATGGGATGAGTACGGGTACGATTATTATATGGGAAGGATTTTTTGGGCTTCCGGTTTTGGAGAAGACATTAATTATACTTTACAAACAGATCCGATTTATAAAAAATTAGTTACCGGTTATTGGAGTCACATTGACTGGTATACAGATTTAAAAACGTCAGACAAAAATGACACCGTAATTGAAACGATTCGTTATCAAAAACCCGCTAACAATGACGGAATTTTACAATTTTTAACAAATGATCCAAATTATTATAATAGATGGCTCTCTCATTATATGGATAATCCCGGAACAGATAAAAACATTATTCAATGCAAGGTAAAAAAAATCAGCGGCGCTGATAATTACGGATTTGGAGTATTATTTTGTGTTGACAATTCCAACCTGAACAATGTCAGTTTTTACAGGTTATTTATAACAGTAAACGGTTTATTTACTGTTCAAAAAATGTCGGATGGTAAATGGATTACTCCCGCTCCCATAGGTTGGCGAAATTCATCCTATTTAAAAACAGGTTATAATGTATTCAATCATATAAAAATTGAGAAAATTAACAATAACGGAATAATTACATTTAACATATATTTTAATGATAATTTTTCGGCGACATTTTTTGATGAAGCTCCTTTAAATGGTGATAGAATGGGGCTGGTAACAGCGATTGATGTTTTGGAAAAAGAAATGTTTCCGCATATTCCCGTTGATGTACGATTTGATTATTAGACTTGTGAAACAACCAGGTTGGTTCTTTCACAAGTCTTGTCATCCCACAGAACGGCTAACATTAAATTTAAGTAAGACTCTTAAGAACCGTCTTAAAAAGTTTACCTTTGGCATCGCTTCCTATTGCCTTATCCAGGGCTTTAAAAGCAGATCCTCCGCCGTTAAAGGAAACTCCGAATTTGCCGCTTAGTGTTGTACCCAATTCGGAAGCCATGTCCGTTAGACCATTTTTATTTTCAACAGAATTTGCCAGAGTAAGAGCCAGACTTGCGATAGATCCAAGATCCGTCCCCGAACCTGAGTTGCCCGCAATCGCAGCCGCCAGCCCTTCAATGCCGCCTGCGGCTTTATTTACTGTCCCCGCTTTACCGGAAGAAATTAAAGAACCTGCCAGACCGGCCAGGTTTACCAGCTTGGACTTTTCAAGAAGCCCCGATTTTGCCGCAACAGAAGCAAGAGTCCCTATAATACCGGCAGTGCCGCCGGTTTTATTACCCAACATAGCCGGAATAATCGCCGCCAAATTCAATCCGGGGATCGTTCCGTCTTTAGCTGCTCTTTCGCCTGTAAAACCTGCCGCAGCCGCCGCAATACCAGATAAAATATTTAATGCTGATGAACTCATATCTACCTCCGTAAATTAAAATAAATAAAATCAAGAGATTTTTTTATGACAAATGAGTACCTGAGATAGTTTTAATTAAGTTTTTTTATCTTATATTGCCCGTATGAACGCAGGCCAGTTTTTTTTCTGCTTCTTTGGCGCAGCGTTTTAAAAAGGCAGGGTCTGTCGGCGGCGCATTCCAGCGGAAATCGGGGTGGTAGGCTGTCAGGTGCCAGGGGATTTTGCTGTCCACGCTTGTGATAAATTGCGCGGCGGCGTTCAATTCGTCAGTCGAATCGTTAAGGTCCGGCACAACAAGAGTGGTAATTTCAATATGGACGCCCATTTTATGCGCAAGTTTGATAAAATCCAGCACTGTATTTAAGTCGCCTTTTAAACATTTTTTATATGTTTCCTCATTAAAAGATTTTAAATCAATGTTGGCGGCATCTGTTAACTCAAGAATTTTTTCGGCGGCCTGTGTGTTGGCGCAGCCATTGGTAACAAGAACATTTGCAATACCGTGTTTGCGTGCAAGCGCCATACATTCAAGAACATATTCTATGTGAACTAACGGTTCCGAATATGTGTATGCGATTGACGGCGTATTTTGATTAAGAGCGGCGGATATTATTGCTTCCGGTTTTAACCATTTATTTTGGCTGTCAGGCTGTTCGGAAATATCGGTGTTTTGTGAGATGTGCCAGTTCTGGCAAAAAGGACAGTGCAAGTTGCAGCCTAAAAACCCCAGCGAAAGTATTTTAGAGCCGGGTTTAAAATGGTAGAGAGGTTTTTTTTCGATTGGATCAATTGCCAGAGCGGAGACAAATCCGTAAAGCGGAATAATGCCTTTGCCGCCTTTATTGCCCCTGACTCCGCAGGAGCCGAAATGACTGTTTTTGATATTGCAGTTATTCGGACAAAGGTTGCAGATAACATTCCCGTCCGCTTCTTTCATGAACAGCGGAGTCATTTTGAAGCGGCTTGAGTATTACTGCCGTTCTGTGATTGCAGGATACGTTCCTTAATAGCTTTTATTTTGCCTGTAATTTGCGTAGGTTCGTTTACCTCAAAAGGTTCAATAATCATACCGACAGCGCCGCGCTTAACCCAAAGTTTTACCATAGGAACGCCTTCTCCCGTTTCAGTAACCGCGGAAGGTACTTCATCAACAAAAAGTATATCCTCAAGTTTGAACTCGAGGGCGGCCGGTTCCGCGCTTAACGGATCATATACAAGAATGAGTTTATTTTTATCAGACGGGTGTACTCTTGGGTATCCGGTAAAGGGAACACCGTCCATTGGCTGGCCTTTTGAAAATTTTGCAATACTGCTTAACGGCAGCATTTCCAGATAATTAATATTATTCATTCGTGTCTCCCATTATAAATATAAATGAATTGTAATTGAATAACAAGAAATATATGATAAAGAATAATATTTACAAAGGGACAATTTTGATAAAAAGGGCTTTTTTCTTTCAGGATGATACTATGATTTTCCCGGCGGATTTCTCCGATACCGATGTTATCGAAGGCACGGGGGTTCCTTGTGAATTTGCCGGAGTTTTTGAGAATACTGAAATATTTGAAATCCCGTCAATAGAGCGTGATTCTGCGTCTTCTGTAATAACTGTAGTGTCTGTTTTAAAAGGAGAGCTGCCTGAAAACTGGAAAGGTATTCCTTTTCGCCAGGTTCTTGCGATGTTAAGCTCAGGTGGGAAGCTCCCCTATGCCGGAGACATGATCCGAGCCTGTCACATTGCGCAATGGCGGCAGGAATCCCGTTTTTGCGGAAGCTGCGGCGCGGAAAATATTAATAATCAGGCGGAAGCTGAGCGTCATTGCCCCAAATGCGGAAGAATCGAATTTCCCAGAATTTGTCCGGCTGTCATTGTCATCATTACAGATGATAACAACAGAATCCTTCTTGCGCATAACAAAAAATTCAAAACAGGTCTGTACAGCCTCATTGCGGGATTTAATGAAGCAGGAGAATCTTTGGAGGCGACAGTAGAGCGGGAAATTTACGAAGAAGTAAATATTAAAATAAAAGATGTTTCTTATGTAAAATCACAGCCATGGCCTTTTCCCAATTCACTTATGATGGGTTTTAAAGCGAGTTATTTGTCGGGAACGCTCCGTCCTGACGGCATTGAAATTGAAGATGCGGCGTGGTATACAAAAAACAATCTGCCGACCCTTCCCGGAGAAGGTTCTCTTTCCCGTTTCTTAATTAACCTCTGGCTTAATAACTCTTTATAATGCTGCTATTTCTCTGTACGAATAATTTCCACAATCCGCCAGTTCTTTTTTTTGTCGCGCTTTAAGGTAATAACGTCGCTGCGGCTGATTGAATATTCATCAGGAGACCACAGCAAATAATTTGCCCGGTATATTATCATATTATCTTCTTCACCGCCCGCCATATATTCAATGGACAGATCAGTTACGCCGAAAACGTCAGGGGCAGGCAGTTCTCCTCCGGCTTCTTTCCACGCTCTTGCCGGAATGAATGAATATCTGTTTGACATTTCGTAAGCCTGTCTTGTTTTACTGAGAGCATAAAAACTTACGGCTGTATTAATATCGCTTTTGTCAGCTCCCTGAATACACGCTTCCATAAATGTATGATTAAGCGAACTGAAAGCGTCATAATAGGCAACAATGACGGCATCAGACGCCATTCCTTCAGTTGTCGGACGGTTGTTTAAACTCTTTGTTGTGCTTACAAAAATAAACAGTAAAAAGAGCAGCCCGATTGATGCCCCTATAAGAACATGATTATTGCGTACGACAAACCGTTTTACTTTTGCATAAGTATTTTTAATTAAAAAATACCTGCGCCTTTCTTTTTCCAGCCGGACGCTTTCTTCAACGGATAAATTAATAAAGAGAGAAGATAAAGGAACTATTTTACTTTCATTATCCATTAACGCATGTAATATATTACTGCTGATTTCCGTTCCGCTTTCACCTGTTCTCTTTTTTTCAACCGGCAATAAAAGCGCGGAATTAATAATACCGCAAAGATTTTTGTTAAGGGATGGGGCGGCAAGATGTGGCGGAAGGAAAATGCCCTCTCTCATATCCTGAAAAATATTTTCGTCAGACGGATAAGGGTAAGATTTAGTCAGTATTTTGTATAACATGGCTCCTGCGCAAAATGCTGTGGCTTCCGTGCCTATCAAATCAGGGCAGCTATAGCGATCCAATACCGGAACAATTTCCGAAGGAACCTCCCTTTCAGAATTTACTGTTTTTTTTCGCCGTTTTGCGGAATCATAGTCGCTTGATTGTTTAGTTTGTTCCGTTTTCTCTACAAGCAGGCAGCGATTGGATAAACCAGGAGGAGCGAAAAAGACACTGCCTCCCGGATATTTGGGATCTTTTCCGTCTTCACGAATGACAAATGTCGCTCCCGGGTTTAAGGATGAATATGTATCACCTAGAATCATTTTAGCTCTTAACCAATGGAGCGCTCCCTGTAATGCCGCAGTCTGCAATGATTCCGAACTTGAAAATTCCAAATTGGAAAACAGCAGATCGAGTCTATCCCCGAAGAACGGCGTACCCCATACTACCATGCTGCCGTTTATTTCATTTACACCCGATGATTTCCATACTTCGTGCGAGCCATCAGGATGAACAATGTAGCCGCACTCAATCAGGCTTTGAGACATTTTTGTTCTGGCAAAAGAACGAGGATCAAGCCCTGTATCAAAACAAATGGCCTGTTTTCCTTCTACATTGGATATATAGATGCGCTCCATATTTTATCTCCGACTTACAGATAAGCATGCAACGAAATGAAGTTTCATGCTATCTCGGCGAATAAAGATACCGGAAATATTCCATATTGGTAGTAAGCGTTTTGTCAAATTTCGGCATGGTTTGCCGGTACGATTCTACTGCTCTCCAGAAGTCAAAGAAACTTCTGTCCCTGTTATAGGCTTCCGCGTAAATTTTCGCAGCTTCCGCATCCGCTTCTCCGCGAATTGTTTCGGCTGAATTATACGCCGCTGAACGTATTTCCATTCGTTCATTGTCCATTCTGCCAAGTAAAGCGGCCTTTCTTCCTTCGCCCTCGGAACGAATTGCCTGAGCGATTTGGTTACGCTCCTTGATCATACGCTCATACACGCTGAGTGTAAGATCGTCAGTATAGCGAATTTGGCGGATAACCACATCAATAAGCTCAATTCCGTATTCGGGAACAAGCCGCCGTGAACGTCCGAGTATTTCTTCGGCAATCTTGCGCCGTCCCTTTTCAACCGGCTCATAATTGTTATCTGTCGTAATTGAAGATTGAATTAAATTCGGATCAATCTCGTCGCCAAGTCCAAGATCGTCTATTAAATTTGTACGCGACATAATGATATTTGAATTACGCACCGATTCCCTAAAGTAGTTTTCCGCAGTTACCGTTTTTACTTCGGAATCAATTACTTCCGCCAGTTTGGAATACGCCCGCTCTATTGTAGAAATGGACTCATAAAAAATTCTGGGGTCTGAAATGCGCCAGCGGGCCGTAACATCGACCCAAATGTACTGCTTTTCCCTTGTGGGGATGCCTGTCTGTTCTCCGTCCCATGCCATGATTTTTTTCGGGTAACGCACAACTTCGTCAATAAAAGGCGTTTTTAAATGCAGCCCCGCATTGGTAACGACACGGACAATACGTCCCATTTGTACAAGTACAGCCTGTTCGCCTTCTTCAATGACAAATAACGGTCCTGCTACCATAACGCCGATAAGAACAACAAAAGCTATAATTATTGTGGTTATTGCTTTTTTCATTATCTGCCTCCCTGTGCCGCTGCCCCGGCGACATTCATCATCGGCAGGAAATTATTCAAATTACGGTCGATAAGCGTCATACCAGTGCTGTCCTTGAATACCTCTTCTATCATTTCATAGTAAAGCCGCTGTCTTGTTACATCGGGGGAACGGCGGTATTCTTCGTATACGGAGTTAAACCTTGCTACATCGCCTAACGCTCTGTTGACACGTTCCGCCGCGTATCCCCTTGCGACAAGCACCGTCCTCTCGGCTTCGCCCCTTGCTTTGGGAATTTCCTCATTGTAAACCTGCATACCTTCGTTCATCAGACGGTTCATGTCTTGAATTGCCTTGTTTACATCGTCAAAAGCTTCCTGTACGCGCCCTGCGGGAGGATCGATATTTTGAAGCTTTACCGCAATAACATTAATTCCCAAACCATAACTTTTAAATGTTTCATTCATTAATTCAGTACCGGCAATTTCTATAGCGCTGCGCTCGGGACTCATAATATCCATTATCGTACGGTCGCCTACCAGCATATTGATGACAGAGCGTGATACGTCGCTGATGGTTTTTTCCCGTTCCATTACGTTAAAAACCCATGCTCTGGAATCTACGATTCTGTACTGTATAATCCATTCAATTTCCACGATGTTAAGATCGCCTGTCAGCATGGTGGCTTCTTTTGTTTTATTGGTAGCGTAAGTGGAAGAAAGACCGCTTTTAACGGTAACAAACCCGAACTGCGCCGTTTGAACAGCCCTTACATTTATTGTATAGTTATGGTCAATTCCGAACGGCAGCTTAAACTGTAAACCGGGCCCCCTTGTAGCGTAATATTTACCAAAGCGGGTAATAACAGCTTCTTCCGCCTGATCAACGATAAAAACGCTTGTTCCCAAAAATATCAGCAGTATTATTACCATTATGATAAGTCCTATCTTTGCGGTAGTTAATTTGCCGATGCCGGACGGATTAAAGCTCATAATTTCTCCTATGAACGAAAGTATAGCATATTATACGGCGCATAAGGAAGCAGCGTTTTAAAAACAGCGCTTTAAAAAGCGGCGTAATAAAAAAACGTACCCGATATGACTTTCTGTCTGTTTTTTGATACGATAATTTTGTGTTTAACAATGTATCCCCTGTGATAAAAGGGCGCAGGAAGCCTGCGATCTTTTCCATAATAGCCTGTGTTTTTTTATGGGGCTTTTCCTTTATTTCAATTAAAGAATCTCTGCCGGTTTTCCCGCCCATGACGCTGGGAGCCGTGCGTTTTGCGATAGCCATTGCGGTACTTTTTTTAATGTATCGCTTTTCTTCGGAATGGCAGAGTAAAGGTCTGCAGGTTGAGGAAAAGAAAAACGCAAACAGGAGATTTAAATCGGATATACCCCTGTTAATAGGCTCAGGTTTTTCAGGAGTTACATTTTACTTTTTCTTTGAAAACAACGGCGTAGCACGGGTTACTGCGTCAGAAGCTTCCATTATTACAGCGGCAATTCCCGTGCTTACAATGATTGCCGATTGGCTTGCGGCGAAATTATCATCGCATGAATATGCGCCGCATAACAATGCCTCGCATGAAAATGCACCGCATGACAATGCGCCGCATCTTGGATGGAAGTCATGGCTGGGAGCTTTTATTTCCATTGCCGGAGTCGCATTGGTCGCAGGAGTTTCCTTTCTTCTTTCCGGGAGCATATCAGGTTATGTTTACATGGGAGGAGCGGCGTTGTGCTGGGTTGCTTACAGTCTGCTTACCCGTCCTCTCTTTGACCGGAAACGATCCCGTCTTTATATCGTGTTCTGGCAAAACTTTTTCGGGTTTCTGGGATTACTTCCCTTTGCCATGCTGGAATATAAAAGCTGGGGCGATCCCACATTGAAGGTCATGCTTCATGTGATTTTTCTTGCGCTGGGCTGTTCCGCTCTGGGGTACTGGCTATACGCTCACGCAATGGAAGTACTGGGTGTATCGACAACGTCAGTGTTTATCAATTTAATTCCTGTGGTAACGGTGATTGCCGGATTCATCGTCCTGCATGAAAGGCTTACTCTTCTGCAGGGAGCGGGAGCGGCGCTGGTTCTTGCCGGTGTATATTTAACGATACTGCCGCAGAAGCGCTGATAAACGTATTTGAGAAGAATGGCCGGGGCATAACCGGAGGGTTCGAGCTGGAAGAAGTCTAAGCAATCTAGCAGCCTGTCGGACTTATGCAAAATTTAGCTAAATTGAAAAAAAATTAACACTTTAGCAAGGGCAGGACTCGCCCTTCAATCGGCAACATCCTGTTGCCTCATTCAGGGCCGACTTTTTTGCTAAAATGGCTTCAAGTGGGGAACCTTCGACCTATGGTCTCGGTTGAGGTTCCTTACCATTTTACCCTTCGGAACCTTCCGGTTCCTCAGGGCCGCAAAAAGTTTCGAGTCCTGCAATTATTTAAGAGTATTAATATCATTCGGTTTTTTTTAAAATCTCTGTAACATGAAAAAACTTTTAGCAAGGGCAGGACTCGAACCTGCGACCTCCGGGTTATGAGCCCGACGAGCTTCCATCTGCTCTACCTTGCGTCGTATTGATAAATATGTCAATTTATACCGAAATTGTCAAGGTCATCCTGAGGTTTTTCCCAACCGCCTTGAATAGCCGCAATTGACGAAGCAAGAGCAGTAAGGGCGATTAAAACTGCCATTATTGACGAAAAACCCGGTATTGCAACCATAAAATTGTAAATACCATGAATGGCAGTCGCAGAGATGAGGCGTATAACCGCCTGAATTGGGTTTGTACGGAACATTACCGAAGCGCTTCCGACACGGGCACCGCAGGCGGCATGAATCGGGGCGGCAGTAACGGCACGTAACAACAGCACCTTTGTGTCAAAAGCGGCGTAAACGGAATTTTCCAGAATAGCGAAACCAAGACCGGCGACAAGACCGGTTGCGGTTGCCTTTTTGATTATATTAAAAGTCGGAGGCAGCTTTGTGTTAACAAAAGCGGAATCGCCTGTTTGATTTGCAAGTGACCGCTTTGCAATAAAATTGCTTATAATAAAAAAAATGGTTAACATCAGCAGGCGGCTGAATTCTTCTACAAAGGCGATACGAAAAAAAACATGGTAAAAAATTTCGAACCTTCCTCTTGAAGCGAATGATAAGTTAAAAAAGTCCTGAAGTATAAGAGCGGGGAAAAATGCGGCAATACCCGTCAGCAGAGCGAATAAAAACCATACAGATGAAAACTTATATTTTGCAATACGAAACCATGCGTATACAATGAAAACAGGTAATGAGGAAACCAATAAAATTATCAATAAAACCAATGAACCTGACATAACTATATATAGCATTTTACCAAATATTTATGTAGGGTAAAACCCATGGAAGATATAATTCTGACAGGTCCGAAACATTCAGGAAAAACAAGCGCCGGAAAAGCGTTGGCATTGCTTTGTTCCTGCTCATTTATCGATATTGACGAACTAATCCTGCAAAGAACCGGAAAAAGTCCGCGTCAGCTTTTTAACGAAGGCTCCGCCGTTTTTCAAAAGGCCGAAACAGAGGCAATGGAAGCCGTTGCTTCCGCCGGAACTGAAGCAGGGCAGGGACGGCGTATTATTGCTGCAGGCGGCGGAATCATTGACAACCCTGATGCAGTCGCTGTTTTAAAAAAGTCCGGCGCAACGGTAGTGTACCTTAACATTTCCGCCGCTGCTGCATGGCAGCGAATTTCCGCAAAGGGAGAACTGCCGCCCTTCCTAAAAACCGAAAATCCACAGGAGATGCATCGCTCCCTGCATGAGCGCCGCGCTGCCGCTTATTTACAGCTTGCGAATATCGTTATCGAAGCGGAAGGGAAAACTTCAAAAGAAATCGCCGCTGAAATATCACAGCGTTTATGAATCCAGCAGCATTCCGCCCGCAAAGACTGTAAGCGGCGCTACAAGAAGCAAACCGAAACAGCCGACAAGAGTGTGTACAACTTCAGATGAAACCCAAACCATATTTAATACATTTTCAATAGGAACGCCTTGTGCGATAAATGTCATTATCATCGCCGTGTATTCGGCGGAGTAGGCAAGCAGAAGCGTTGTCGACATGGTTCCGGCTGCCTGCCGCGCTACGGTGAAACCTGAACGCATCAATCCGAAACGAGTAATCACAGGCTGCTGCTTTTTTATTTCATCCATAGCGGCGGCGACATCCATAGCCAAATCCATCATAGCGCCGGAAGCGGCAATAAATATTCCCGCAATAAATAAATGGGCAAGATTGAGGTGTCCGTAACCTGTAAAAAGCAGCGCCTCTGTAAAAGGCCGTACCGCTCCGTGTATTTTAAACCAGCCTGTAAAAATAAACGCAAGAAGCGAAGTAAAAAGAACTCCGCCGGATGCGCCCAAAAACGCAACTGTCGCACGCCGTGATAATCCCCCGACAAGAAACATAATCACCGCAGTTATCAGCAGTGTTATAATCAATGCGCCGAATATCGGGTCCCAGCCTCGAAGGATCATTGGGTACAGTATGCGGATAAGGGCGGCTGCGGAAAAAACAAAGGTTATAAGGATTTTTATCCCCATCCAGCCCATAATAAGAATCGTAAAAACTATGAAAAGCACAGAAAGAAAAATGGTTTTTCCGGTACGGTAATGATCGATAATTTGCACATGGGCGACTTCTTCATTTTCAGTTAGACTTAGCACCGCAAACGCAATAT
>Ga0268262_10003129_pt1 | contig 18210 bp, 13 predicted proteins | sample TergutNc150P3_FD_190354 | JGI IMG/M metagenome (GOLD analysis project Ga0268262, IMG submission 190354) | Nasutitermes corniger P3 segment gut microbial community from laboratory colony in Florida, USA - Nc150 P3 (SPAdes) (version 2) | ecosystem: Host-associated > Arthropoda: Insects >...
AGCGGATAGATTTTATTCCGTTCTATCCTGGGGTCCTTTATATCCTTAAAATAGTCCATGAGCGGCGGTACGGGTGCTTTTTCCATGTTCCCCTCCAATCCGCTCTTTATCGGCCTTTTCCTTTATCCCCTTTACTTCTTTTTATATGCGCTCGCCCTGTATGCCCTGGGAATCGTAGTTACGCTAAGAGCCAACATAGGATATGCTCCATGGGACGCCTTCCACGCAGGCCTTTCGCAAAAAGCGGGAATCAGTTTTGGTACCGCGTCGATTATTGTGGGGATTTTTGTCGGGGCCCTGGTCATGGTTCTAGGCGAAAAAATCGGGCTCGGATCTATACTAAACATGGTTCTAATCGGCATCATCATCGACATAATTATGTTTTTCGGCCTCATTCCACTGTCCCAAAATTATGTAGCCGGAATAGCAATGCTGCTTGTCGGCCTGTTAATAATTGCCGTCGGAACGTACTTTTACATCAAGTCAGCTTTCGGGGCGGGTCCCAGAGACAGCCTGATGGTTGTCCTGAACCGGAAAACGCGAATACCGGTCGGCGTCTGCCGGATTATGGTCGAATTGACGGTAACAATCGCGGGATGGGCGTTAGGCGGGATGGTCGGAATCGGCACGGTAATATCCGCTGTCGCGATCGGGTTTTTTGTCCAGCTGGTATTTGCCGTCCTGAGGTTTAAGCCCGCCTCGGTACAGCACGAAACGCTCAGGCAGACTTACGAGAATTTGAGGCGGTGCGCGTCGAAATAAAAAAACCGGCATACTGTAACGTATACCGGCTTATCTGGGGAGTGGAGGATTCGCCCTACAGCCTTCGGCTTCCTGCCTCAGGCTTCCGGGCCGCAGTCAAGCCCTTTCGGCACCATCCATGGTGCCTCTTCCTCCCGTTGGTCGGCGGGCTTGACCGTTCGAATCCTCCACCTCCACCTTCATTCAAAAGTGTAACTTTTACGCCTAGATAAAAAAAGCGATACAGTGTTACATGTATCGCTTTTTGGGGAGTGGAGGATTCGAACCTTCGAAGGCTGAGCCAACAGATTTACAGTCTGCCCCATTTGACCGCTCTGGAAACTCCCCGAATACTAAAGCCTTTTCATAACAACCGCCAAACCAACAGCAGTTGACAGAGCCGCCTCCCGGAATTGAACCGGAGACCTCATGATTACAAGTCAAGTGCTCTACCAGCTGAGCTAAGGCGGCCAAACTAACGCGCCGCGTTAAGCGGCGTTGCGTCCAAAAATCAATACGGCCCAGGCGCACAACAATGCCCCAGTACCCAACCAATGCGGTTCAGTTTTAGCTGAACCAGCTGCGCCGTCTTCAATAATTGCTTTCAACAACGGCCTATAACTTTTACATCATATGATATAATTAGTCAAGGCTTTCTGAATAGTCTTGTTCAAAAACCGCTTTTCAGTTTGAATAGATATTACAGGGAGTTTGGCATGGCAAGAAAAGGCAGACGCACGGTCTACGCAATGTTAGTTTTCGTGCTGGTTTTGAATATATTTTCAGGATGCGAAAAATCTTCTAAAGAACAGCCTCCTGTGGCAGTAGAGACCCTCTCATTTCGGGATATACTTGGCATAACTCAGGACGAAATAAGCGCCATTGAGGCTCTGCGGAAGAAACACGCCTTTTTTGTGTACGGAATGAGCCCGTCTACCGAGGCGTTTGTCGATAATAACGGCGAAATCCGGGGGTATGCCCCTCTGTTCTGCGACTGGCTGACAAAGATGTTTGGAATCCCGTTCAGAACTGAGTTTTATGATTGGGGCGATTTGCTGAGGGAGCTTGAGTCAGGCGATGTCGATTTTACCGGCGAGCTGATGACCACCCCTGAGCGCCAAAATTCCTACTTCATGACCAGCTCCATCGCGGAACGCTCGCTAAAAATATACCGCATCAGGGGCAGTGAAAGCCTTGATGCCATCATAAAGTCGCGTCCGCCGAGATATGCCTTTCTAAAAGGCTCGGTATTGAGCGCCGATGTTGCTGAAAACGCGGAATACACTTTTGAAACTGTCTTTATTGGCGATTATGAAACCGCATACCGTATGCTGAAAAGCGGCGAAGTTGACGCGTATTTTGGCATGGATACCTCGGATGCCGCCTTTACTGTATTTGGCGAGGTGGTTTCTGAAGATTTTTACCCGCTGATCTTTAAATCAGCCTGCCTGTCAGCGCGGAAGCCCGAACTTGCGCCGATTATCAGTGCCGTAGAAAAGGCATTGGATAAACAGACTCTTGACTATCTTGCAGGACTGTACAAAGAGGGGCATCAGCAATATCTGCGCGACAAGCTGTACAATCTGCTGACAGAAGAAGAGCGGGCGTACATACAAAACAACCCTGTCGTGCCTATCGCCGTAGAGTTCGATAACTATCCGCTTTGTTTTTTTGATATCAACACAGATCAATGGCATGGAATATATTTTGACACGCTGGATGAAATTACAAAGCTGACAGGGCTTACATTTGAACGCGCCAACGATCAGAACATTAAGTATCAGGATTTGATTACGATGCTTGAAAACGGCGAAGTCTTAATTTTGCCGGAATTGTTCCGCCTGAAACAATATGAGGGCCGGTTTTTGTGGTCTGAAATTCCGCTTTTAGTGGATAATTACGCGTTTCTTTCCAAATCGGATTTTCAAAACATTGAAATAAGCCAGATTCCCTATTTAAAAATCGCCTCCCGCAGAGAAAGATACGCCGAATTTTTTAAAAGTATGTTTCCAAATCACCGGTATCTTGTTGAATATGACACCCAGGGAGAAGTCTGGAACGCGTTAAGACAAGACGAAGTCGATATTATTTTTGGCTGTAACAGAAAGCTGATTACATACACCAACTTCTATGAGGAAGCGGGATATAAATTAAATTTGATACTCAATTATTCATTTGATTCCTCGTTTGGCTATAACAAGGACGCCGTCATTCTTAAATCAATTGTCGACAAAGCCCTCGGTATTATCAATGTTGGTAATATTTCAAACCAGTGGATGCATAAATCCTATGATTACCGGATTAAACTGTCGGAAGCCCAGCGCCCATGGTTAATAGGCGCGTCGGTTTTGTTCTTTCTCGTGCTTATACTCGTGTCAATTTTTTTGATAAGAAGCCGAGGCACCGGCAAGCGGTTGGAAGATCTGGTAAAGCAGCGGACAAGCGCTCTCGCTTTCCAGACATCAAAACTTCAGGCGATGATTGCTTCAATTCCGGATCTTATGTATACCAAGGATACCAATCTAAGATACACGCAATGCAACAAATCCTATGAAGAATTTATTGGCTTCCGTGAAAATGACATTCTGGGCAAGACCAACGAAGAAGGCACGTGGTTTACGCCCGAAGACGCGGAGAAGTTTCATTCTACAGATGAGATTGTAATAAATGAAAACCGGATTCTTTCTCTTGAACAAAAAGTCCGCTCGCCTGTAACCGGAGAAAAATGCGTCCATGAAATAGTTAAAGCTCCGCTCAGGCAGGACGGCGCTGTCGTAGGGATAATCGCCATTATACGCGATATAACCCGGCGCAAGGAAATGGAGAAGGAGCTGGCGCTTCAAACTTCAATGTTAAAAACTATGATCACTTCCCTTCCCGACGCCGTATTCTGCAAGGATTTGGAATTTAAGTATACCTTATGCAATGACTACATGGCGAATGGGGTTTTTGGCAAAAAAGTTGAGGATATACTCGGGAAGGATGATGAAGCCGCTCTGGGCTTGCATTCTGAAACGGCGGCCCTTGCCCGGGATTCTGACTTGAAAGTTATGAACGAAAAACAGCGGATAGCGTATGAGGAATGGATACATTGCGCGAACGGCGATACAAGGCTTTTTGAAACGGTAAAATCGCCGCTTATACTGGATGGCGAGGTAACCGGGATTATGGGCATTGGGCGCGACATAACCCGGCGCTATGAAACAGAAAAGAATCTGGCGTTTGAGACATCCAAACTTAAGGCGATGATTGACTCAATTCCCGATTATATGTTTTGCAAAGATATTAATTTCAGATATACGCAATGCAACAAGATATTTGAGCAATTTATCGGCGTCAGCGAAGCGGATCTCCTGGGCAAGGCCGACAAGGACAGCACATGGTTTTCTCCGGAACAGGCGGAGATTATTAACAGTACAGAAAGGTCTGTAATTTATGAGGACCGTATCGTTTCCCTTGAAGAAACGGTTTGCTCGCCTGTTACCGGAAAAGAAAGTGTTTTTGAAACGGTAAAGGCCCCGATTAGGCAGGACGGCGTTGTCGTAGGGATAATAGCCATCATACGCGACATAACCCGGCGCAAGGAAATGGAAGAGGAAGTCATGTCCGCTTCGCGCGCCAAGTCCGCTTTTCTCGCCAATATGAGCCATGAACTGCGGACGCCGCTCAACGTGGTTATCGGGCTTACCGATCTAATACTGGAAGATGACCGCCTGGACAAACGTGTTTCGAATAATCTGGTAAAGATAAGCAACGCGGGCAGTACGCTCTTAAGCATTGTAAACGATATCCTTGATTTTTCCAAAATTGAGTCGGGCAAGCTCACATTGGCGCCGATTGAGTATTACGTGTCCAGTCTATTGAACGATATCATTACCCTTGTTGTTACCCGCCTCGGGGAAAAACCCATAAAGTTCCATTTGAATATCAACGACGATCTGCCGAACAAACTATACGGCGACGACGTGCGGGTGAAGCAGGTATATACCAACCTGCTCACTAACGCCGTCAAATACACCCGCGAGGGAAGCATAGAGCTTAGCGTGCGCTGCGAGCGCGAAAGCGATACGGTATGGATGGACGTTGCCGTCACCGACACCGGCATGGGCATACCCAAAGACGACCAGAAAAACCTGTTCCTCGATTATTATCAAGTCGCCACCAACTTCAACCGCAACATTGAAGGCACGGGCCTCGGCTTGCCCATTACCAAAAGGCTTGTAGAGATGATGGAGGGCACAATTAGCGTGGAAAGCGAGCAAGGCAAGGGCTCGACGTTCAGCTTCCGCATAAAGCAGGGCTTTGTCAGCGATACGCCTCTCGGAGCGGATGTTTCTGACAAGCTTCGCAACTTCTGCTATTCCGACGACAAACGGGTTGTTACCAGAAAACTTGTAAGGGTCAATTTGAGCTATGCCAGGGTACTGGTGGTAGACGATATGGAGACCAATCTGGACGTGGCGACGGGCATTTTAGGCAATTACAAGATGCAGGTTGACTGTTTAACCAACGGCCCGGCCGCGATTGAACGAATACGCGGCGGGACTCCGGTTTACAACGCGATATTCATGGACCACATGATGCCCGGAATGGACGGCATAGAAGCGGCGGACAGGATCCGCGCGTTAGGCACGGAATACGCGCGGAAGATACCAATAATCGCCTTGACTGCCAACGCGATACAGGGTACTGACAAGATGTTTTATGCTCACGATTTCCAGGCGTTTATAACAAAACCCATTGACGTGGTGGAGATGGATACAATTCTCAGAAAATGGGTACGCGACGATACCCACGCGGATGTGCCGGTTATCGACGAATCTTCCGCGGCTGATATTCAAACTGAAAATACGGTAATAGAAATACCGGGAGTGAATACAAAAAAAGGGCTTTCCCTGTACGCCGGCGAGAAGAAAATTTACCTGCCCCTGTTGCGCTCCTACGCGGCCAACACGCCGGGTATTTTGGACAAACTGCGGACTGTCTCGGCGGAGACCCTGCCTGACTATGTTATTACCGTACACGGGCTGAAGGGCACGAGCGCCGGCATAGGCGCGGAGGCGATACGGGAAGCGGCTTTAAATCTTGAAACGATGTCCAGGGCCGGCGACTTGCAGGGCGTTTTGGCTAAAAACGACAAACTCATTGCCGATACTGAAATCATTGTGGCCAACGTTAAAGCCTGGTTGCAGCAGTATGACGCCAAAAGTGAAAAAAAGCCCCGCCTGAAAGCCCCCGACCGGGAGCTTCTTGCGCGGCTGCGGCAGAGCTGTGAAAATTACGATATGGACGGCATTGACAAAGTCATGGCGGAACTGGAAAAAGCCGATTACGATGAGGACGCAGATTTAATACCATGGCTGAGGGAAAAAGTCGAAACATCGGAATTTGACGAGGCGGCGGAAAGGCTAAAAAAATATTAGGGGAGATTAGGTAAATGACCGACGAGCAAAAAAAAATAATCGTAGTAGTAGACGATAACCTTGACAACCTGAGCGCCCTCAGGAATACCCTGAAAGACATATACGCGGTATATCCTTGCCCCTCCGCATCCAAGATGTTTGATCTATTGGGACATATTCAGCCTGATTTAATCCTGCTGGACGTGGAAATGCCGGAAATGAACGGATATGAAGCGATAAAGAAACTGAAAAGCGACGATAAATTCTGCGAAATACCCGTTATTTTCCTGACTTCCATGGGCGATGAGGAAAGCGAAATGGAAGGCCTTAAACTGGGCGCCGTTGATTATATCCGTAAACCCTTTGTCGCGCCTCTGCTGCTCCAGCGGTTAAAAACGCACCTGTCCCTGATGGAACAGAAAAGCGAAATTAAAGAATTGCTCGAAATAAAAACAAAAGAGATAAGCCTGCGCGAAGCGGCGGAACTGGAAGCGCAGAACGCTTCGCGCGCCAAGGGCGAATTCCTGTCGCACATGAGCCATGAAATACGCTCTCCGTTAAACGCCGTTATAGGCATGATAAATATCGCTTCGGAGGCGGAAGATATTCAGACGGTAAAGCGTTACCTTGAAAAGGCGGACAACGCGTCAAAGTATTTGCTGGGCGTTATCAACGATATTCTTGATATGTCCAAAATTGAAGCGAATAAACTTGAGCTCTCATACGGTGAATTTGATTTTAGAAAAATGCTGGCGGACATTATTGATGTAATAAGCGTCCGCGCCGAAGAGAAACACCAGCATATTACCGTTAACGCGAACGGAAATATTCCGCAATTCATAATCGGCGACGATTTGCGGCTGTCGCAGGTCATTACGAATCTATTGACCAACGCAATAAAATTTACGCCCAAGGACGGCAAAATTGATTTGAATGCGGAAAAGCTGGATGAAAAGGACGGCGAAATTACCCTGAGAATCGAAGTCGCGGACTCAGGCATAGGGATTTCTCCGGAGCAGCAAAAAAAGTTGTTCACGTCCTACAACCAGGCCGACAACAGCATCTCTAAAAACTTCGGCGGCACCGGGCTTGGCCTTGCCATTTCAAAACGGATTGTTGATCTTATGCAGGGAACAATCTGGATTGAGTCGGAACTGAACAAGGGGTCTAAATTCATATTTACAATAAAAGTGAAAAAGGGTACTGAGAACGCCGGAAAGGTTTCGCCCATGGGTTCCCCCATGGGTTCCCCCTACGCATCCAACGGATCAAAGGCAAGCGATTTTGATTTTAACGCATATACCATACTGGTTGCGGAAGACATGGCTTTTAACAGGGAGGTACTATCGAAGTACCTGGAAAAGACCGGCATTTCCATTGACTTTGCCGAAAACGGCAAAGAGGTTGTTTCCATGTTTATGAAAAACCCTGACCGCTACAATCTGATTTTCACGGACGTTCATATGCCGGAAATGGACGGATTTGAAGCTACACAGGCTATACGGGCGCTTGAATCGAAGCAGGCAAAAAAAATCACTATTATCGCAATGACAGCGGACGCCTTTAAGGAAGACATAGAAAAATGCCTGGCGGCAGGCATGGACGATCACATCGCAAAACCGGTTGTTCCTAAAGCAATATACGCGATAATTAAAAAGTACCTGAATCCATGAAAAATCCTATCTGCCGGAAAGGGCGATACCCGAAAGGGCCAAGATTGCCATTACCGCCAGAACCGTTACAATGCCAAAAACCACCAAAAACAGGTATCCCCCGGCCCTAAGAAAATAGCGGCCTTTTTTGGTGCTGATAAACCTGCCCAGGTCAAGGATTATTCCGGAGATTGCTGTAATTGTCAGAAAAATACCCAAAACCGAATAAAGGGCAAGCAGGGTAAATTGCGTAGCATCGGTAAACTCCTGAACAGTCCCGGCAGCATAAAGAAACAGAGTCAGAACGCTCATTATAAAAAAGAACAATGCCGTCCTGTTTATAAGAATTGGGAGCAGCCTTTCTTTAGAAAAACGGGAAAAACCCATTTGCCTTTTCCTTGCTTGCGGGAATGATTGTTTATAAACTATTATATAAATAAATCGGATTTATTCACTATGATATCCATAATGAATAGCAAGAAGGCGGCATGAAAAAGTTTCTTTTTATTTTGTTTTTGCTTTTAATTTTGGGCGGAGCGGTTTTTTTTCTGGGCTGGGCGCAGTTGACGGTTCCTCCCGGTTCTTACGGGGTGATGCGATCAAAAACCCACGGACTGGAGAAAGAAGTAATCAGGGATGGGGAATTTCGCTGGATGTGGTATAAAGTAATCCCCACAAATGCAAAGGTTGCTGTCTATACCATTGGTCCGGTGAAGCGCACCGTAAATACTTCCGGAGTTCTCGCATCAGGCGATGTGTACGCCGCCCTGGCCGGATTGAACGCCGATTTTTCCTGGGAAATTTCAGGAGAGATAAGCTTCAGCCTGAAGCCGGAAAAACTGCCGGAATTTACGGAAAGGGAAAATATCAGCGACGACGAGGGCTTAAGAAAAGCGGAAGAAACACTGGGGGCAAAAATTGAAACCCTTATGCTGCAACGGCTCAGGAACTATGCGAATAACGCTAATGGCGAAGAAATAAACGCCATCGCGTTTGCGGCTTCAAATCCGGAAATGAACGGCGAAATTCAATCATTAATCCCCGAGATTGAGAACCTTAACTGTACGATTCAGTTCGTCCGCATCCCCGACTACGCGCTATACCAATCCCTCTTTTCCCTTTACAAGGAATATCTGGCCAGGCAAAACGTGGTTTTGTCCCTTGGTGTCGCAAATGAAGCCGAAAGGAGGATAAATTTAAGAACACGCATGGAAGAGCTGGCCCAGTACGGAGAGCTTTTGACTAAATACCCCATACTAATCCAGTATCTAAACATTGAAAAAGACATTCAAAACGGCGATGCTCAAGACGGTAATTGAAAAAAACCGCTGTAAAAGCTATAGTTGCATAAGACCTTTGGTCTTCAGGAGTTTTTAATGCGCAGGACTTGGTCCTTATTTTTAGTTCTTTTTCTGGTTTTTTCCGGATTAAGCCTGTATGCCCAGGAGGGCGCTTATCAAGACGGAGACCCTGACGATTCTTTTCCGGAAACCGGATTTGATGAAATAATGTCTGCCGAATATGCCCCCGGAGACAGAAATTTCACTATTTCGGGGGGGGTAGTAATCCCGTTATTTTTCAGCGGCGTTGCCAATAACCAGCACGGCCTTTCTGTAGGGGGAGTTGCTTCTCTTGCATTCAATTACTTTATTACCCAACGATTCTTTGTTGGAGGGGAACTCTCCGGTATGTTCACCGGCACGCGCGGTAAAAATATGCTGTATATAGTGCCCTTCGGTATCCGCGCAGGATACCAATTTACGTACCGACGTTTTGAATTCCCGGTCAGCCTTATGATTGGCGCCGCTCCACAGGCGTACTTGGAGAAGGGATACTTCGGGCTCTTCGTTAAACCCGGCGCTTCGGCATTTTGGCGTTATAGCCCTGAATGGTCATTCGGCTTAAATGCCGCATGGTGGTTTGTTCCACAATGGCCTGAAAACGGCAACAATTCGCTTGGAAATTTCCTTGAGCTGACCTTGTCAGCCCGATACTACCTATAGGCGAGAGCGGTATATGAACAGAACATGGATAAACAGGCTTAAAACATCTTTTATTTTTTTAATTCTCTTGCTTTTTTCATGCAGCCAGGACTCCGTCTTTGTTGACATTTCAAACGAGCTTGAACCCAAAGACCCGCTGATAGACGGGAGCCCGACAAACATTGTAGCTGTAAAAAACAAGATATATGCCGGTACAAGAATGGGCGACAAGATTCACTGTTACGCAAACACTAACGGTGTGCTTGGGTGGGATACAATTCCCCTGCCGTCAGGTTATTACCTCGGCCAGTTGGCAACAGACGGCGACAGTCTTTATGTATTGATGTTTGAAAACAGGGATCCTCTAAAATCATCAAGGCTTAGAAGGTACAATGTTTCTTCTGACAGGTGGGAAATACCTTACACAGTGAGCGGCTATTCCATTCAAACCATTTTTGGAGCGGGAAACAAGATTTTCGCCGGAGGGCAGCATCAAATCAACCGCGATAAATTTGCCATCATTTATCTTAACAATGCAGAGGATTCGCTCAAACCAATCATACACGGAAAATCTCTCTTAAAAGGCGCTGCGCAAAACGCTTCGGGGACAATTTACCTTGCTACTGCAGGAACCGGGATGTTTTCTTTTAACGAAAGCGCCTTTGATACCGACGATCCTGTATGCGTTCCCGTAGACGGCACAGAGAAAGCAAACTTGAACGGTATAATGAATGTGGGCGGAAATATTGTTGCCGTAGGGGCTGACGGTACTGTTTACTCTGACATCGGAGGTAGGTTCATTAATTTCAATGCTGGGTTAAACTTTACCGGCGCAATGTGCTTGTGGGCAGACCGGAAAAACCAATGGAAGCCCTCTTTATTGCTTTTGGGTATCAGGGGCAGAGGCACTTCCACAACTCACGGTTACAGGGAAATGGTACTGGATAACGGCAGACCCACTCTTGAAATTAAGTCCCCGGGAGACGATTCTCCGACAAGCGTTGCAAACAAAGCCAAATACGACGCCGGTATCGGAACCCATCCGGTAGAATCAATTTTTCAACTGCCAGATTTCAGTTCAGGCGGCCCGTTTTATTACCGCGATTTTACCGATGACCCAGCCTGGGAGCCTCCTATTTTTGCCGCTACGTCAAAAAACGGGCTATGGTCATACAGAAAAGGCGAATGGAACGCCGAAGAGTAATTCCTTTCCGCTGTGGACCCGAAGAGCCCACAAGTGGATGAGCTTTTTGCCCCCGCAGGGCAAGGCGATAAAGAAAGCCCCTTAGCGGACAGAATGAGGCCTCGTGTCCTTGACGACATCATCGGCCAGGATCACATCGTAGGCCCGGGCCGTCTGCTTAGAAGGGCGATTCAGGCCGACAGGCTTTCCTCGGTTATTTTCTACGGCCCGCCTGGAACCGGCAAAACCAGTCTCGCGAAGGTAATAGCCAACACCACCCGCAGCGTCTTTGAAAGCCTCAACGCCGTACTTACCGGCATAAAGGACATAAGGGAAGTCATTGACCGCTCGGACGAAAGGCTCAGGCTTTACGGCAGAAGGACAATACTTTTTGTAGACGAAGTTCACCGCTGGAACAAGGCCCAACAGGACGCCCTGCTCCCGTGGGTCGAAAACGGGACGGTGATCCTCATAGGCGCGACAACCGAGAACCCCTTTTTTGAGGTAAACCGCGCCCTGGTTTCGCGCAGCCGTATTTTCCAGTTAAAGTCTTTGGAAACCGGCGATCTTATGAAGGCCGCCACGCGTACCCTTTCGGACAAAGAAAAAGGCTACGGCAATTGGAAGGTTACTTTCGAGGAAGGCGCGCTGGAACACCTGGCGGAAGTAGCCGGCGGGGACGCGAGAAGCCTGCTTAACGCCCTGGAACTGGCCGTGGAAACAAGCGGGACAGGCCCCTGGCCGCCACCTCCCGGCGCGGAAATCTTTGTCAGCCTTGAAGCCGCCGAGGAGAGCATTCAGCGCCGGGCCTTGCTCTACGACCGGGACGGGGACTACCATTTCGACACCATCAGCGCTTTTATAAAAAGCGTCCGGGGCAGCGATCCCGATGCGGCCCTTTACTGGCTCGCCAAGATGGTCAGGGCCGGCGAAGACCCCTCTTTTATCTTTCGCCGCATGATAATACTGGCGATGGAAGACGTGGGCCTTGCCGATCCCACGGTTATTTCAACGGTAATCTCCTGCGCCGAGGCCTTTGACCGCATCGGGTTTCCGGAAGGGAATTTCGCGCTTTCCGAAGCCTGTTTATGCCTGGCGACAGCGCCAAAATCCAACACCACACTGGCTTATTTTGACGCTTTAAAAGAAGTCGAAAAAGAAGACGCCGATATTCCCGCCCACTTAAGGGACGCGAGCAGGGACGCGGAGAGTTTCGGCCACGGAGAAGGCTATATTTACCCCCACGCCTACAGAAATCACTGGGCAGCCCAGGCCTATTTGCCTACCGCGCTTCTCGGAAGGACTTTCTACACTCCTTCCCAGGTCGGCTACGAAGGTAAAATCCGCGAGGAAGTCCTGAATAAGAGGGAGATTCAGGCGGCGGTTATTTTGGGTGACAGCAGCGCCCACGGCGATAACGTCGCAAACAGCGCGGCAAATGCCGAGATACTCAGTTGGTCAGCCGCCTCCAAGGGCCGGGAAGGCTGGTACAAGCGACTGGAATCGGGCCGAAGCGCCGCGCTTTTGAGCGCCAGAAACCTGATCCTGGAACAAGTCAAAATCGCCCGCCATGATCGCGTGCTTATCCCTGCCGCCAATGACGGCCTGCTCCTCTGGGAAAGCCTTAGGCGCTGTCCGGAGGGGCTAGCCGCGGCCCTTGTGGACAGCGCGTCCGCCAGGGAAGCGCTGCTTAAATTCGCGGCGATCCTGGAAGAAACCGACAAACCCCTTGTCGCGGTTTTTCCGGAAGGGAAAATTCCTTCCCCCGAAGAAGCGGAAGAAGCCTTCTCCTGCCCTGGTTTTGACCATATCCTGGCCAGGGAGCCTTTCAGGCGAAAATGGGAAGAAGGGACGCTCCGGGCCTTCGCGTCCGCCTCAAAACTGCTTCTTGCTCCAAAGGGAAACATAGTCATTTTACAGTCCCTGCCAAAAATGGGCGAGCGAATTTCGCGTATAATCCTGGAAGAATGTGGCGCTCCTTCCGGCCTGGCGGAAGAACTTGCGGCGGCGGAAGAAGTTTTTTTTGATAAATCAGATGAAAGCCCCTCCAACTGGAAAATTGACAGTTCCACCCTGGAAAACTGCTTCAAAGAACAGGGTTTTCTTACAGAAATCAAAACCATAGATTGTCAGGAGGAAAGGCTCATCACCAAAGGGGACTTGGACGGCTGGTTTGACTCAGAGCGCTCACCCTGGGGCTTGTCGATGAGCCGCATCATGGGGGAAAAATCCTTCCAAATGATACGAACGCTCCTTGATGAGCGGATTTCCAGAGGGCCGGTGTGCTGGAAGTGGAAGAGTTTGCTTTTAAAAGCGAAAAACAATCACCAGTTTGCGTTCATTTACGGGAATAGAGTCCCGTTATGATATTCTGCGTTTTACACAAAAAATATTATGGGCTCCCTATACATATGCATTACCTATGCTTTCGTTTGAACTTTATTTTGCTTTTTAGTTCGCCACCGTCTTCTTCTCCGGTTTTAAATATGTTTTCTATTGCTTGGCTTAGGAGAGAAACGCTGGAGATGCCTTTCCGTTTGGCTGTGTACTCTAATCTTCCGTAGTCGTATTTATCAAACTTGATCCTGATGACCCTTCCTTGATTAATATTAATGTACGATCTACACACATGAATATGCCTATCATCTTTTCCAGCACTGTCTCCCAGGTTAAACCAGTGTCTATTCTCAAAGCAATATGCGGATGTAAATTTACTTTCCTGACGGCTTCGTTTTCTGACACTACCATTCGATACATTTATTGTTTTTGTTTTGGGCTTAAATTTAGCCTCCAACTTTGTAAAATAGCCTTCCTCAGCCAATTCCTCAAACGCTTCGGCAAATACAGCTTCGTCTTTTTCTGTCATTTTTCCCTCAATATTGAATTAGCAATATCTTTTAATAAGTTTTTGCTCCATCCGTCCATTGGTTTTACTGAACCAACCGTTCTTTCATTAACCTTAATTGTCAGCGTTCCATTAACATCTTCAACGAATTCAAATGGTATACCCTTTCCTCCAACCCAAAATTTTGTTTTGAATATCACTTTTTCATTTTGTCCTGTACCAGAAATATACGCATTCGCTAAATCACTATCAGTAAAATTAAGATCCCACCTAATCTTCAACGATGTTTTCTGCTTATAAAACTTAGGGAATCCCTCTTTTAATGAAAAAATCAAATCTCTACGACTAAAGCCAATCAGTATTATATTACTCCTATATATTAAGTACTATATTTCCCTATAAGCCCTGTGTCAACGGCTCGCATTGCCTAATAATTTTTCTAGTCGAAATGGGACGGCTGCCCAATAACAAAAACCTAGCCGAAATCAGGCAGCGGGTGCCTGACCGTCCCCCTGACAGGGGGTTTTTCCAAGGCACAATTTTTCGCGGTTGATTTTCAAGAGCAGCCCTACAGCCTCGTTCAATTTCCGGTTCAGCTCAACAGGGTTTCGCCCGCCCCTCCTGCGTTCCAGTTCCGCTTTGCACTCCGCCGACACATCAGGCGATTCCATAAGCCGTTCATACGGCGTCCTCGGCTGTTTTTCATAGACTTTTTTATAATGGCCGTCATACTGTTTTTCCTTTGCCGTTAGGCGAAACGAAGGCATCCAGTAATTATACAGGGGGCAAAGCCAGAGGTACACTTCAGCCAGGGCGGCGCACTCTTCGGCAGTGTCGAACCGGAAGTAGCCTATGGTTTTCCTGACCGCATCGTAGTTTTTCTGCTCTGCGCAGCAGTTGTCGTTTTTATGGTACGGCCTGGTCCGAGTGGCCTCAATGTGTCGGCCAATGCACCAAGACAGCAGCGGTTCGTTTATGAATTCCATGCCGTTGTCGTAATGGGCGCCCGTCATCGGGAAGGGAAGATTGGCATCTATGTCGGAAATGGCGGCCTTAACCCAACTGTTTGCCGCATTTAGGAGGGAGCGTTCCTCAATCCACCCTGAAAATACGTCAGTCCCTGTCAAAGTATTGCAGAACTGGCCGCTTGAGGAGCCTCCGCAGTGCGCAACCGTGTCAAAGGCAAACTTTCCGGGTTTGGTGGAGTCCCGGTCAAAGTATGTCCGCGCAGGAATTTGGCTTCTCAAAGGCGTTTGGACGGCCCGCGTCGTGCTTGCGCCCTTGATTTCAAGCGCCTTCCGCGCCAGCTTTAGCAGTATGTCCGCTTCCGCCGCGCTCGCTTCCAAAAGCAGCTTCCTGATTTCTAAAGTTATCCCGTAATCGGGATCCTTCGACCCTTGAAGAAAATCTATCATGCCGCAAACCATCGGGACTAAAAGCTTCCCGCAGGGTTTGCCGTACTCGTCCCAAATCCTGCTTAGAACTTTTACGAAATCTTCCCCGTATTTGACAGGTCGGCCCCCGCGTTTCCCCGCAGGGCGCGGTTTCCTCCTGCCTTTTGCGGGCAGCTTTTCTAAATCCCCTTTCCTGCCATAGTTGCCAAGCGCTGTCGCAAGGCAGCTCCGGTTAAAGCCGGTTACCGGAACAAGCCGGTCCAACAATTCCTTGCGCCCTTTCTTTGATGCCTTTTGATAGTCCTTAAAATTTGCTTTAAGGATTTCCTGTCTGCTATGCATGTCTAGCCTCATTTGCTCCACGTCCCCGTGAAGCCACTTCATATTTGGGCTAGGTTTTTAGTTGTTAGGCATCAGCTTTTTCGACTAGGTTTTATTTTTAGGCATCACGGGGGGCGACAGGGGAAGCGTACTATATAAGAATTTATCCAAAATTTGTTCTACAACGAACCATCATGAACAAAATATGGACTGGTGATCGGTGTTATTATCGTAGATAATCCCTGTTTCCCATTCTCTAGAATGATTTGTGTTGGTTCTCGTGGAAAAAATTTCACGGTTTTTATTTGTTTTTGGCTTAATACATTCAAAAATCCCGCTACGGCCAAGGATAGAGCGCTGATCCTGGGGAAAAGTGAAACCTTTCTTAATAAAGAAAATGAAGACTGCCTTCGGTTCTTTGGTCACTTTGCGCGGTCTGTCCGTAAAGAACCGACTCTTTGGATGGACAATAAAGGGTATTAATACCGCACAGAGCCCTGCACCCGGCGCCTACGGCGCCTTTCCGCGGCAGAGCCGCGGGGTATTAAACCCTTTTTTGTTCCTCCTCGCTCGGTCATGCGAAAGCAAGCTTTCGCACGACCCTCGCTCGTCGTCCAATAAGCAAGAGAAGTGCTAGCCCAGCCCTTTTTCGCCGAATTTCTTAGCTGAGGCCATCAAAAACTTATCAAATTCACTCATAAGGTTTTCATGAAGTTGGGAAATTGATTCAGACGGATAGTCTTTCGTGGAAAATAGCTCCGGGGCATCAATCTCTAGAACTTCCGCTATTCGTTCAATCATCTTGAAGGATGGAGTTCGCCGTTCAGATTCGATCATCGCTATGTATGTTGACGCCGTATTTACTTTTTCCGCCATTATTTCTTGCGTCAACCCCAATGACTTTCTGCGGGTCTTTATATTGTGGGCCAGAACGGACTTCAGACGCGCCATACCCCTAAACCTAATATCAATGGGCTAAGGATAGGGCTTTATTCTATTACTAATAATTAACTATTTGCATATATTTCTATTTTTAGTTATAATTGATATAAAGAACTGCCATTGTCGTACAGTGGACGTTTTTGATGATTATATCACCTTAAGTCGCTTTTAGCGAAGTTTTATTTGCAATAAGTTAATAAAATTAGTAGTATATTATCTCATACAGGAGTTTTTATGAAATTAGTGACTACCTCCGGTTCTTTGGTCACCGTGCGAAAGCTCTTCCTCGCCCTAATGCTGGCGCTTGCGCTGATAAATCTAACCTCGTGCGACGATATGCCGGGAACAGGGGGCGGCACGCAGGGTACCGAGCCGACCAATCCGGGTAATCCGCAAACCGGCCCGAAAAATCATTACACAGATTATGAAAATTTCAATCCGGCCGATTATCCCATAATAAATGAAAGCGGCAAGCCCGATTCCGCAATCGCAGATTTGAAAGACATCATATGGCTCATGTATGCCGAAAAAGAAGATATCAGGGACTGGACGGCAAACTACATCAAATCAAACAACATCAACACCATCATATCTAACGAGCGGGGTTCTTATGCCTGGATGTTCCCCAGTCAACTGGATAGACTTTATTTGAGTGAGGATAATTTGAGTTGGTGGGTGGAGGTTTGTAATGGGTACGATGATAATAGCAAAGCTGACGCGCGCGGACAAATATATGGATATATTACGCATGAAACTATGCATCTGGTCCAATATAAAAGCGGCGCTTTTAATTTAATGAAAGGGATGCGCCCTGATATATGCGCGGCAACCGATCTGTTGCATGAATTCCTCGTGTGGTTCTATACCAATGCGCGTTATCCAGGCACGGTTATAACTGCGAATATGAAAGATGCAGTGGAAATACAGTCAAAATATATGATATTGTCGATCGATCCGTGGGAATACGAAAATGCCCGCGCCAAAGATCCTTCTCTTCCGCCCTTCATTCACCAAGCGCCATGGTTCAATAACGAAGTTAGCGCTTATGCGCAGCATGCCTTTGTATCGGCATTGGTTCACGAAAGCGCCATGACGGCTCCTCTGCGCCAAGCAAGTCAAGAAGATATACTAAAAATAGCGCGCGCCATGCTCGCCTGCCGTGACCCGAAGATGGCTGGTGTTACGGACGAGGCGCTCGAGATAGTCTTCGACGCTCTGCGCGATGTTGCGACCGGCAATAGCAAATATCTTAATTTTGGGTCCTATGGCGCAAGACAGGATTCGTTCGATAATTTCCAGGCCCTCATCGCCCAATGGGATGCGATGGTGCAGAGGTGACCTAAGAACGAAGTAGTCACCGTTTTTCACGGCGGACGCTAATGTCTGCTCCGGTTCAAGCGGAAATCAATTTTATAGAAAAGTATCTGTTTCATGAAGAATAAAACCACAGAGAATCTATGATTTAGATTGTCGGGGAAAAGTGGTATTCTGGCCCGACGGAGCCAGGGGGCCGGTGGCAGGTTGTTACGTGCCGGAAGGAAACCGGAGCAATCCGGGGAACCTTGACACAGAGAATAGCTTTATCCCGGCCACCGTAAAGAAAGATGCGGCGGCCCGTCGAACAGGCCGACCGCGAATAGGAGTACGGTGTCACACACCCGACAATCGCTCCCGGCCCTTATTTTACAGTAAGGAGCTGAAGGATGAAAGAGGAGAGCAAAGCAGCGACAAGGTACGTAGGAATAGAC